>Ga0209536_100000646_pt1 | contig 56763 bp, 60 predicted proteins | sample DeeMarSeWOR28_12_FD_187461 | JGI IMG/M metagenome (GOLD analysis project Ga0209536, IMG submission 187461) | Marine sediment microbial communities from White Oak River estuary, North Carolina - WOR-2-8_12 (SPAdes) (version 2) | ecosystem: Environmental > Aquatic > Marine > Intertidal zone >... | reverse complement strand
GTCGACCACGTGGACGCGACGGGATCGGGGTTGCTCGGGATGGGTGGGCCGGACCATCTTGTTTCCTTCCTCGTGCGGCGAGAGGCCCATGGAACTGCTCGAACGGATCGTCAATTCGGTCAATTACTGGGTGTGGGAGTTCGGGGTCCCTGCGCGAGGTGAGGTGATCCCCCTGGCCGTCATCGCCTTGCTCGGGACGGGTGTCTTTCTCACCATCCGGCTCCGATTCATTCAGTTGCGTCGCCTGGGCCACGGCTTCGCGGTCACCTCGGGGAAGTACGACGATCCAAACGAACCCGGTGACGTGCCGCACTTCCAGGCCCTCACGACCGCGCTCTCAGCAACGGTCGGTATCGGCAACATCGCCGGCGTCGCCATCGCGATCCACTGGGGGGGGCCTGGTGCGCTGTTCTGGATGTGGGTGACTGCGTTCCTCGGCATGGCGACGAAGTTCACCGAGGTCACCCTGGCGCAGCACTACCGCCACGTCGAGGAGCCGAGTGCGGACCGCTTGGTGGGCACGGTGTCCGGCGGCCCGATGTACTACATCGAGCGCGGGTTGGGCCCGATGTTCAAGCCGCTGGCCGTGTTCTTCGCGATCATGCTCGGGTTCACCGCCTTCCTCACGGGGAACGCGGTGCAAGCGAACACGGTGGCCGATTCTCTGCTCTCGACATTTGGAATTCCGGTGTGGGTCAGCGGCCTCGCAACCGCGACGGTGGTCGCACTCGTCGTACTGGGCGGCATCCGCCGGATCGGACGAGTCACCAGTGTGCTCGCGCCGTTCATGGCCGCCGTGTACGTGGTAGGCGCCCTCACGATCATCCTGCTCCACTTCGAGTGGTTCCTCCCCGCCGTCGTGCAGATCTTCAGCGAGGCCTTCAGCCCGTCCGCCGGTGTCGCCGGCACGGGAATCGGCGCGCTGCTCCTCACCATGATGTGGGGAGTGCGCCGCGGGCTGTTCTCCAACGAAGCCGGTCAGGGCTCAGCGCCGATCGCCCATGCTGCCGCGAAGACCGACGAACCGGTGTCCGAGGGGGTCGTGGCCCTGCTCGAGCCGTTCATCGACACGCTCGTCATTTGCACCATGACCGGGCTCGTGATCGTGATGACCGGCGTCTGGAAGGAGCGCGTGCCGACCGAGATCCAGTTTGCCGGCGCCGGTGATCTCTCCTACGTGGAATACTCGCCAGAGGGCCGGCGGGCAACCGTAACGCCCACCGAGGAGATCCGAATCGAGAACGGCTTGCACGTTGAGAACGGCCCCGGTGCGCCACTCGTCGCCTGGCACGAGGTCGAGCTCGAACAGTTGTTCGTCGATACAGATCACACCATGCCCTTCACCGGCGTGATCGTGCCGCGAGCGGAGAACGGCGTGGGGATCGCTATCGCGGATGACGGCACGCGTTACGATGCCTTGCACGCGAATGCCGTCGAGAGCGGCGCCCCCCTCACGATGCTCGGGTTCGAGAAGGGGCTGCCCGGAGCATGGGGTGACTTCATCGTCCTGCTCTCGGTGCTGCTGTTTGCGGTGTCCACGGCGATCTCGTGGAGCTACTACGGCGACCGCTGCGCGAACTACCTGTTCGGCCCCAAAGCCATTCTGCCGTACAAGGCGGCGTTCGTCATGATGCACTTCTTCGGCGCGCTCGTGTCGCTGAACGTCATCTGGCTGATGGGAGACGTGGCACTCGGCATCGTCATTCTCCCAAACCTCCTCGGCCTGATCCTGCTCTCGGGCAAAGTCAAGCAGCTCACCGACAGCTACTTCGAGCGCAAGCCCTGGGTCGAGAACTACGAAGTCCACCAGCGGGTGAAGTCGGAGCGGCACCAGGCTCACTGATTGGGGACACCGCACGATCGGACGGCACCGCGGGAGTCGGGGGTATCCCCGGCTCCCGCTTCCTGTACCGTCCCGAGGATCTATGCGGAGTAGTTCGGAGCCTCGCGGGTGATCACCACGTCGTGCGGATGGGATTCGCGCAGTCCCGCGTTCGTGATCTGTACGAACTCGGCATGTGCAGCCAACTCCCACATGGAGGCGCACCCGCAATACCCCATGCCGCTGCGAACCCCGCCGACGATCTGATACAGGACGTCGCCCACCGGTCCCCGGTACGGTACCCGGCCCTCGATCCCCTCCGGTACGAGCTTCTGGGGGGACACCTCACCCTCCTGGAAGTACCGATCGGCCGAGCCGTCCTGCATGGCACTGAGGGAGCCCATGCCGCGGATCGTCTTGAAGCGCCGTCCTTCGAGCAAGAAGCTCTCTCCAGGGCTCTCCTCGGTTCCAGCAAGCATGGAACCCAGCATCACGCTCGCCGCACCAGCCGCGAGGGCCTTGACCACGTCTCCCGAGAACTTGATGCCGCCGTCCGCAATGACGGGGATGTCGCCCGCGCCACGGATCGCATCTTGGATGGCCGTGACCTGGGGCACGCCGACACCGGTGACGACGCGTGTCGTGCAGATCGAGCCTGGGCCGATCCCCACTTTGACCCCGTCGACGCCGCGCTCGACGAGGGCGCGTGCACCATCCTCGGTAGCGACGTTACCGGCCACGATCTGGGCCGCGGGAAAGGCCTCGCGCAGCTCGCTTACGACCTCGAGCACTCCCTGTGAATGGCCGTGCGCGGAGTCGATGACCAGGGCATCCGCCCCCGCGTCGAGCAGCGCAGAGGCTCGAGCCCTGGCCTCCCGGCCCACCCCGAGCGCGGCCGCGACCAGGAGCCGCCCGTGGCTGTCCTTGTTGGCATTCGGGAACTGCTGGCGCTTGATGATGTCCTTGACCGTGATGAGACCCTTGAGCACGCCGCGCTCATCGACAACCGGCAGCTTCTCGATGCGATGCTCTCCGAGGATCTGTTCGGCCTCCTCGAGCGTCGTACCGACCGGGGCCGTCACGAGGCTGTCCTTGGTCATCGCTTCGTGGAGTGGACGGTCGAGGTTGCGCTCGAACTGCAGATCACGGTTCGTGATGATCCCGACCAACCGTCCGGCGTCGTCGACGATCGGGACACCCGAGATCCGGAACCGACCCATCAGAGTGGCAGCCTCCCGGATCGAGCGGTCCGGACCGAGCGTGATGGGGTTGAGGATCATCCCGCTCTCGGACCGCTTCACGCGATCGACCTCAGCCGCCTGCCGGTCGATGGGCATGTTCTTGTGGATGACGCCGATACCGCCGAACCGGGCCATCGCGATGGCCATGTCCGCTTCCGTCACCGTGTCCATCGCAGCCGAGATGACCGGCACGTTGAGCGGGATGGCTCTCGTGAACCGGCTGCGGACGTCTACATCTCGCGGATGCACCGTCGCGAGGCGCGGCACGAGGAGTACGTCGTCGAACGTCAGACCATGATCACCACGCAGACGCATCGTCGTTCGCCTCTCCCGAATGAAGCGCAAAGACCCGCCCCGCGGGGATCGCGGAGCGGGTCTTCGAGTGCAAGTCGCCAGTTGATGCTACCATGAAAGAAGGTACGCGACGGCTCGTAGGGCGGTCAAGCGGTGGGCGGCGGCTCCTCCGTTGGCGTGGTGCCCGGCGTCTCGGCTGACTCCTTGTCCGCTTCGGTATCCGCCGCTCGATCCTCCGCCACGCTCGGCTGTTGACCGTTGCCCTGACCTGAGGCCGGTCCCTCGAGCTCTTCTGCAATGACGCGGCTCGCCGCGGCCAGCCCCTCCATGAGCTTGCCCGCAGCCTCCATCACTTGGGCAGTTCCCTTTGCGGCGACGTCGGAGATTCGCACGCCGCCGATCCGGTCCTCGAGATTCTCCGTGATCCGCTGCACCGTCGACGGAGTGCGCGTACTGCGGTTGTACTTGGATTCCAGAAACTCCATGTAGTCGAGCACTTGCCGGCCGACGTCGTCGGACAGCCCACCCAGTCTGCTCGTGATCCGGGCCTTGAGATTGTCGTTCATACCCTCCCCCTTTTCCCTGCCGGTCAACGGCTGGCCACTTCCACGAGGGTCAGCACGGGATTGCCCAGATAGTGTGAGCGCCCGGTTCGCACCCGCCCGACGATGACGAGCTCGCTGAGCGGCTCCTGGCGCTCGAGTTGCCGCGCCTGCTCTTCAGTGAGGACGACATACACGAACCCCGTTTCGGGCATCGGGCCCCTCGTGAGCATGTAGCGGCTTCCCGCGGGGATATCCCGCCGGACTTCGTCGGGGCTCTGAACCGCGATGAACTGCAGCGTCCACTGAACGAGCTTGCCGGCATACTCGCTGGGCCGCGCGCGCACTTCAGCTCCGCTCACGCCGACGAGCACGCCGGGAGGCGCGGAGGAGACATCAGACGCGCGCACCCAGGCTTCGGTTTGGATGCGGACCCACTCTCCCGATCGCGCGAGGATCCGCACCGGCACATCGGCCTCGAGCTCGCCAGTTGAATCGCCATCGGGCGTGAGGTGCAGGACCGTCGCCGCCGTGGTCGCGGCGTCGTCGAGCACCACGGTTTCCGCCGGCGCATCGGAAGATCCCTCAGCCCCACCCGCGGCTGGTCCAGTCGGCTGCGCCTGGCCTCCGAGCCGTTCGAGCGACGGTCCGAACATCCAGGCCACCCGCCGCACCCGCACCCAGCCCGGCTCGCGCTCGACCTCCTCGAAGAGCGCACCCGTGGAAACACGGGCGACAATCCGCCCGTTCGGCTCCGCGCGCAGGTTCTCGCCCCCGGACGGCGTTACGACCACGTCGAAGCCGTCGCGAGCGGTCGAGTCCAGCGAGCGCACCCACAACCATCCCTCGAGCGCTACCTGCACCCAGCGACCGTCTTCTCGTTCCCCGGTCAACTCGACCCCCGCGTTGACCGTCGCCAGCAATGCCGCCCGACCGGACGGCTCGCGTCGCAGATTCTCGGTCCGGATGACGCGATACCGGTCTTGCGCGGACGATTCCGCTGCGCCCCCCAGCAGACAGAGGGTGGCCAGCAGGAAGGCTGGTAGGGCGGGAGTGACGTGACTAGATTGCCGCATCTCGTGCTCTCTGAGGATTGTAGGAACGGCGACTTTTCATGTCAAACCTCTGCGCAGGCCCGGTGACGCTCCGGCACACACTTCTGTACCTCACGCTGGGCCTCGGCGTTCCTACCGCCGCGCTCGCGCAGGTGGGCCACGATCCGCAATCATCCCCGTACCGGGACGTACCGGAGAAGTACATCATTTCCTTCACCGGTGGGTACTCCTGGGCATCCGGTGGGAAGGTCAACGTCGGACCGGGAGAGGGTACCGTCTATGGCGCTCGCGGCGATATCCATCTCGCAGGCCCCGGCACGGTTCACATCGGACTGAACTTCGGGAATCTCGATCGCCTCTTGCTGGACCCCAGGAAGCCGCCGGAGGAACGGGAACTCGGTTGGACCACCCAGACAGTCATGATGGCCGACGTTGGCCTCAATCTGGTGCTCACGGGTCAGAAGTCGTGGTACGGAATCGCCCCCTTCATCGGAGCGTCGATCGGCATTGCGATCGGCGGCGACGTTCCTGCCGACTCGTTGAGTGGATACGAGTTCAACACGAAGTTCATCGTGACGCCGGCCATCGGAATCCGCTGGCACCCCATCCGCCGCATCAATCTCCGCGTCGAGTTCCGCGACGTTCTGTGGAAGCTCTCCTATCCGAACGTCTTCTTCGAACCGCCGACGGAGGATCCTGGGATTCCGCCTGTGCTCGACCCCAATTTCAACAAGGCAACGGATTGGACGCACAATCCCAGCCTCTACGTCTCACTCGGCTTCGCGTTCGGCCGATAAGGCGCTGGCCCAGCACTAACCATCGCTCGCGGCCCCGGGTCCCCGCACTGTTCATGGACCCCGAGAGTGCGGGAGCAACGGCGACGGACTAGATTGCCGTGACATGACCACCGTTCGCCTCACCCGTGTCGTAACGTTCTCCGCGGCCCACCGCTACTACCGGCCGGAGTGGTCGGTCGCACGGAATCGGGAGGTGTTCGGTGCCTGCGCAAACGAGCATGGGCACGGGCACAACTACGAGTGTCACGTCACTATCGTGGGACCACTCGACCACGAAACCGGGATGGTCATGAACCTCCGGGATCTGGATCGCCTGCTGCGGGAAGAGATCAGCGACCACCTCGACCACCGGTTTCTCAACCACGCCGTGCCGGAGTTCGGTCCGGGGCGGCAGATCCCCACGAGCGAGGAGGTCGCGGTCTACGTGTGGCGCCGGCTCGAACCCCGGATGCCGGCCGGCGTGACCCTGGTTCGCGTCCGCATACAAGAGGACCAGTTCTTGGCCGCCGAGGTCGGTCGGGACGGAAGCGACGCACCGTGACGCTCGGCGTCCTACGGCGGGCCATCCGATGGAGGGGAATCCTCGCGGTCGTCCTCCTGCTCCCTTCGGCAGCGCACGCCCAAGCCGGGCCTGAGCCACGCCTCGTGTTCTCGTTCTTCGGGGGGATCGCGAAGGGGCCGAAGCTCTACAACATTCCATCCCAACCGCTCGCCCTCGTGTTTCAGACGGACCTCTTCGACACGCTGGCACTCCGCCGGACACTGACGACCGCGCCGACGGCCGGGATCAACGCCACCTTGTACCAAGGCTCCGGTTTCGGGCTCGCTGCGGAGATCGTGTACGTGGGGCTGCGGATGGACGACACGTGCGAGATGCTATACGAGCACGAAGATCCGCAGCGGCGCAACGATCAGGTGTGCAACGACATTTCCCAGCGGGTGTTGACGGTCTCGAACGTCGGCATCACGTTGGGCGGCGCGTATCGGCTGTGGGGTCGCAATCCGGTCAGTCCGTACGCCCGTCTCCAAGGTGGGATCGGCATCCGCAGCACCAGCATCGTCGAAACCGCGGGTCGCTACAATGCGGTCGGCATCGACGGTGTCATCCGACCGACGGAGCGGCTCGTCATCCGTGACGATTCCAATGTGGCGGTGAAGCCCTTCTTCGTCGGCGCGCTCGGGCTCGATTTCACGATCGGGAGCGGCTACCTGATCCGAGCGGAGATTCGTGACCAACTGGTCCTGCTCGAGCGGCCGACCGGGCCGGCAGACGAGCTGGCCCGCGCGACCGTCGAGAGCTTCTGGGGCCACGCCCCGGCTCTGCTGTTCGGGTTCGGTATCGTCCTCGAACAGAAGCGCGGCCGCAGGTACTAGAGGTGCGCAGTGCCATTCTCGCCGGCGGCGCGGCCCGGCGGTTCGAGGCGCGGCCGAAGGGTCTCCAAACCGTCGGTGGCCGGCGTATTCTCGATGCGGTCGTCGACACTCTCGTTCAGGCGACCGGCGAGCTGCCGCTCCTGATTGCCAACGATCCCGAGGCAGTGGAGTGGCGTCCCGACCTCGTCGTGCGGGCCGACGTGTACCCCGGCACTGCGAGCCTGGGCGGCATCTACACGGCGCTGCGGGCCGGGGACGGTCCCGTTTTCGTTGCGGCGTGGGACATGCCGTTCCTCCCGCCGGATCTCGTGCGGGCAGTGATCGCGGGGGCGGCGGCGTTCGACGCGTTCGTACCCGAGAGCCGAGGGCCACGCGGCTTCGAGCCGCTGAGTGCCGTGTATGCCCAGGCCTGTGCTCATCCGATCCGCCAAAGCATCGACGCTGGACAGCTGCACACCGCGGCGTTCCACGACGCCGTGCGTGTCGGTCATCTTCCGCTGGCAACGGTAGAGCGCTTCGGTAATCCCGACGAGCTGTTCTTCAACGTGAACACTCGGGAGGAACTCGCTGCGGCCCGGGCGCTGCAGCGGCGCCGGGACCGGCGCGACTCGCGGTCGGCCTGAGCCCAATGAACGTCCTGCGTACGAGATTGCGCCCTGCCGAGGCAGCCGACATCGTGCTGGGTGCAGTCTCGGCACTGCCCGCCGAGCGAGTACCCTTGGGGCAGGCCCTGGGTCGCGTACTCGCCGAGACCGTGCAAAGCCCAATCGACGTGCCGCGGTGGGACAACTCCGCGATGGACGGGTACGCAGTCCGAAGTGAGGATATCGAGGCTGCGGAACGACGGGATGGCACCGTATCGCCAGTCGAGCTCCGGATCGTCGAGGATGTTCCAGCGGGGATGTTCCCGACACGGACCCTGGGCCCAGGCGAGTGCGCCAGGATCTTCACCGGCGCGCCTATTCCCCAAGGCGCCGACGGGGTCATCAGACAGGAGGATACGACACGCCTCGGCGCAGGCACCGTCCGCATCGACGACCCACGCGATGCGGGTCGGAACGTGCGGCGCCGTGGCGAAGACATCCCCACGGGTAGTGTGGTGCTCGAATCCGGCACGGAGCTCGGCCCCGCGCAGCTCGGCGTGCTGGCCTCCCTTGCCTACCCCGAGGTGGCCGTGTTTCGGCGGCCCCGGATTGCCCTCCTCAGCACGGGCGATGAGCTCACCGATCCAAGCGACCGAGACGCGATCCTCACCGGCCGGAAGGTGTCCTCGTCCAACAGCTACACGATGGTGGCGATGGCTCAGGCGGCAGGCGCGGAGGCGATCGACCTTGGCATCGCGCGGGACGATCCCGCCGATATCCTGGCGCGGCTCGAGCGGGCAGCAGACGCCGACCTGCTCGTGACCTCCGGTGGCATGAGCGTGGGCGAGCACGACCATCTGCGCACCTTGCTGCAGGAGGGCGGGGCCGAGCCGCTGTTCTGGCGGTTGCGGATGCGACCCGGCGCGCCGGTCGGCTTCGGTCGCTACGCCGGAGTCCCGTGGATCGGGCTGCCCGGTAATCCGGTGAGCACGATGGTGACGTTCGAGCTGTTCGTCCGCCCGGCGATCCGCCGGCTCATGGGCCACTCGGCACCGTTCCGCCGCACGACGCCGGTACGGGTCGGCGAGCGCATCACCACGCAGGCGACATTACAGCACTTTCTCAGGGTGCGGCTCACGGTGGAGGACGGTGCGCTGACCGCGCGGCTCACCGGTCCGCAGGGCTCGGGGATCCTGAGCTCGATGGCGCGGGCAGACGCGCTCATGATCGTGCCCGAGGACCGTCAGGAGATTCCACCGGGCGACACGCTACCGGCCATGCTCCTCAACGAGCCGGTGCACATCTCCCTCGCACCGTACTGAGCGCGAGGCGGTCGGGCCTACATCCGCTTGTAGGCCGGCCCGGCGCCGCCCTCGCGTGGTGTCCAGCGCGGCCCTACGACGTCGGTTGCCTTGCAGTCCACGCAGTTGGGCGGATTCACGACGAGCCGTCCGTCGGCGACCTCGTACACACCCGCCGGACAGAGGTGCGCGTAGAATTCCGCTGCATCCGTGGACACGTCCGTCCCGACGATCAAATGTGTGGGAATGTCGTCCCTCGTCGCATTGCCGGCCTTGAACACGGCGTCCACCTTGCTCACGACCAGCGGATCGTCGGCGGGCAACGGCACGCTCCCACCCGCGTATCGCTGGACGTCGGCGTCGCGGTGCATCGGGATCTTCCGGCCCGGGAACCGGCCACCGGTGAGCGTCATCAGACCTGCCTTCAGGCCGCCGCGGATGAAGCCGTCCTTGAACGCGAGCCGCATGTTCCGGGTGCGATACAGATCGTCCCGGATGTAGGACCCGTGGACCAGCCGATCGTACTCTCCGAGCGTCGCTCGGGAGGTGTCGTCCGCCTTGAGCGCTTGGAAGATCGCTCGCGCCGCAAAGATCCCCGACTGGACAGCGTAGTGTATGCCCTTGAGTGACGGGACGTCCACGAATCCCGCCGCATCGCCGAGAAGCAGCACTCCGTCCCCCGACAGCCGCTCCGGCCACGCATAGTAGCCGCCCTCGGGGATGGTCTTCGCTCCCCACTCGATCAGCTCTCCGCCCTCCAGGAACGGCCTGAACAGCGGATGCAACTTCATCCGCTGCAGCAGGACGTGGACGTCGAGATCGCGGTACGGGTAGTCCAGCCCGACCACCAGACCGAGTGCGGCGACGTTCGGCTCCAGTGGGTACATGAAGCTCCCGCCGAATGCCTCCCGCGGTAGCGGCCAGCCCATCGTGTGGATCACCCGGTCGAGCGGTCGATTGAGCTCCCACAGCTCTTTCACGCCCAGTGCGTAGACCTGTGGGTTTGCCGCCGGGATGCGTTGCCACTCACGGTACGCCTCCGTCAACATGCCCCGGGTGCCTTCCGACAGGGCGGTGACCTTGGCGACGATGTCGGCCGCCGGCATGTGCGTGCTCGTCGGGTTGCCGTCGCGGTCGAGTCCGGAGGGGACGGTCCTCACACCGAGGACGCGGTCACCGTCGGTGAGTAGCGCCCCAGCCGGGAATCCGGGGAAGACATCCACGCCCAACTCCTGCGCCTTCTCGCCCAGCCAGCGGACGATCTCGCAGATGGATGCGACGTAGTTCCCCTTGTTGTGCATGGAAGGCGGCATGGGCAACCGGTGTGCGCGCCGCTGGGACAGGAGGTAGAGCGACTCCTTGGGGACCGGTTGGCCGAAGGGGAAGTCGCCATCCGCGAGTTCGGGGAACAGGTCCCGCAGCGCCCGGGGGTTCACGACAGCACCGGACAGGTTGTGCTCGCCGAGCGCGGCCGCCTTCTCCAGAACGCCAATCGACACCTCGCCGATACCGCCACTCGACTCGTTGTCCCCGCGCACCAGCCGGGCCAACTCGATGGCCCCGGCGAGACCTGCGGGGCCGGCCCCGACGAAGACGACGTCCAGATCGATCCGTTCCTCGCCGGGCGGCTCCTGCAAAACCACACGCTCGCTCGGCAGCGCCGCCTGGATAGCTGCCGGCCGTACGGGCCCCGTCATGATGTCACCCCTCCCGGACCTTCCTGATCTCCTCCGTGAGCTTCGGCACGACCTCGAACAGATCACCGACGATTCCGTAGTCTGCTACCTTGAAGATCGGCGCGTCGGGATCCTTGTTGATGGCGACGATCGTCTTGGCGGTGCGAATGCCGGCGAGATGCTGAATGGCGCCGGATATCCCGACCGCGAAGTACAGGTTCGGGCTCACGACCTTGCCCGTTTGACCGACCTGCTCGGCATGGGGACGCCAGCCCGCATCGACTACGGCGCGGGATGCGCCAACGGCCGCACCGAGCGCTCCGGCGAGGTCCTCGAGCAGGCCGAAGTTCTCGGGTTCCTTGAGTCCGCGCCCGCCACTCACCACGACCGATGCTTCGGCCACGTCGAGCGCCGCCTTCTCGGGTTGCTTCACCTCGACGGTCTTCGCTCTCGGTTCCGCGGCTTCCACCTTCATCGTGTCCGTCGTCCCGGCCTTCTCCGACTGTTCTGGAGTGATGGCATTCGGTCGGACCGACAGGACGCACGGTGATCCCGTGACCTTTAGTGTGTAGACGGCCTTGCCCGCATAGACCGGCCGTGTGACGACAATGCCGCCCTCATAGCGGACCTCGGTGACATCTGCGGCAAGTGCGCCGCTCAGGCGGGCGGCGACGCGCGGCGCGAGATCCTTGCCGAGCGCGGTGGCGGCAATCACCACGACCGGGTAGTCGCCGGCACTGGCAGCGATCGCGGCGTAGCGGTCGGCCTGATAGTCACGAAGCCCTTCGTCGCCGGCGAGCAGCACCTTGTCGGCCCCGAACGCGCCAAGTCCGTCGCCCGAGCCCTCGGCAGCACCGATGAGCAGTGCGTGGACCTCGCCGTTCAACCCATCGGCGAGATGACGGGCCGCCGTCAGCGTCTCGTGCGACACCTTCTTGAGGGTCCCACCACGCTGCTCCAGGATTGCGAGTACGTCCGGCATCAGAGCACCTTCGCTTCGTTCTTGAGTGCCTCGATCAGGGCGGGCACGGCCTCCGCACCCTCGCCAACGATCCGGCCGGCCTTGCGCTCCGGCGGATGGCTCAGCGATACCACCTCGAGCCCACCGGCCTCCAGGCCGGCCTCCTTCACCTCGAGCGGCTTCTTCTTGGCCATCATGATGCCGCGCAGTGCCGGATACCGCGGCTCATTGAGACCTTTGTCGGCAGTCACGACGGCGGGCAACGCAAACTCCACGACCTCCACACCGCCCTCGACCTCGCGCTCGGCCGTCCCGCTGCCATCGGTCACGCTCAAGTGGGCGACCGCACTCACGCAAGGAAGCTCCAGCAACTCGGCGACCATCGTGCCCACTGCGTGGCTCGAGTCGTCTATCGCCATCTTCCCGAACAGGACGAGATCGAAGCTGCCATCCCTCAGCTCAGCAGCGAGTGCTTTCGCCACCGGCAGCGGGTCGAGCGGCAACGTCTCGCAGCGAAGCAGTACTCCTCGGTCCGCGCCCATCGCGAGTGCGGTTCGGATGGTCTCCTGCGCCGCATCCGGCCCGGCCGAGATCACCACGACCTCACCCGTGCCCGCAGCTTCCTTGAGCTTCAGCGCTTCCTCGACCGCATACTCGTCGTAGGGATTGAGGACGAACTTGACACCGCTCCCGTCGATCGCGCTGCCGTCGGCGCCGATCTTGATGCGGGCCTCCGAATCAGGCACCCGCTTCACACAAACCGCTAGCTTCACGGTAACCCCTTGTTGGACTTTAGGTTAGCGGATAGCGCCCGCAACCGGTGGCGCGTGGTGAACCTACTCGTTGGGCGGTATGCCCGCAACGATCACATCCACCGCTTGCGCCGGAAAAAAGCGAGCATCAGCACTCCGACTGCGATCATCACCCCCCAGACGAACCAGTAGCCGTGTTCCCAGTGCAGCTCGGGCATGTTGTCGAAGTTCATGCCGTACACGCCCACAATGAACGTCAGGGGGATGAAGATCGTCGCAATCACCGTCAGCACCTTCATGACCTCGTTCATCCGGTTGCTGACGTTGGTGAGATAGATATCCATCAGGCCGCCGATCATCTCCCGATACGTCTCGACGATGTCGACCACGCGAACGGCGTGGTCGTGGGCGTCGCGTAGGTACACCAACGTCGCCTTCTTGATCAGCGGTGAGCCGCCGCGGAGCATGACGTTCACCACGTCACGCAGCGGCCAGATCGCGCGCCGTACCTGGATCATGGCGCGCTTGATGTCCTGGATCTCTTGCAGCGTCCTCGACGTCGGATGGGCCATCGCCTCCTGCTCGAGATCTTCCGCCAGGTCACCGAACCGCTCGAGCACGGTGAAGTAGTTGTCGACAATGACGTCCATGAGCGCGTAGGCCAGGTAGTCCGCCCCGTGCTTGCGCACGCGGCCACGGTTCTCCCGCAGGCGCTGACGGACCGGATCGAAGACATCGCCCGGGTCTTCGAGGAACGTGATCACCCAATTGCTGCCGAGCACGATGCTGACCTGCTCACTGTCGATCTCCACCGCACCGTCGTCGGCATCCGGAAGCGGTCGCTCGTACAGCATGCGCAGGATGATGTACAGATGTTCGCCGTAATCCTCGAGCTTGGGGCGCTGCTCCGTGTTGGCGACGTCTTCGAGCAGCAGCGGATGGAGCCCGAACTGCGTGCCGACCTGCTCGATCAGCCGCGGGTCGTGCACCCCCTCGACGTTGATCCAGCAGACACCCGTGCCACGGCGCTCTGCGCACTCGGACACGTCGACAATGTCGCGCTCGACCGCCTGCGCGGCATCGTACTCGATCATGGTCACACGCACGGGGTGCCGATCGAGATCGCCGACGTGGATCACCGTCCCGGGGACCATGCCCGCCTTTCGGGCGATGCCTTGCGCAAGCTTCTGCATTTCCGCCTCCGACGGTACCGTCCGGACTACTCCGGATCCGTGAATGCAACCGCGCGGTGTGTGCCGTCGCAGAAGGGCTTCGTCTGGGATGCACCGCAGCGGCAGAGGGTGAAGTTCTCCGTCACTTCGATCGGGTTACCCTCGTGATCCGTGACCGCACAGGTCCCCGTCACGAGGTAGGGACCGTTCTTGCGAACCTTGATGGTCGTCATGATTCCTCCTCGTCAGCGTGCACACGAAGACCGGTCACTGCCTGCCCAACAGGGCCCGTAGCCGGTCGAGCGGCAGGGTATTGATGATGTCATCCGGCGTCAGCCCGGCGCGACGTGCCTGGTCGATCCCGAAGCGCATGAGGTCGAGATCGGCCGCCCGATGGGCATCCGTGCTGATCACCACTCGCAGTCCGAGTTGTTTCGCCCGAATCAAGTGCGTGTCCTTGAGGTCGAGGCGATCGGGGTGGGCGTTCAGCTCGACGACCACGTTGTGCTCGGCCGCCGCCTGCAGCACCGTGTCCACGTCGAGTTGCATCGGATCCCGGCGGTTGATCAGCCTGCCGGTCGGATGCGCCAGAATGTTCACCGCCGGATGCTCCAGCGCGGCGACGATGCGCGCCGTCTGCGTGGCGGCGGGCAAGTCGAGCAGCGAGTGTACCGAGACCAGCACAACGTCGAGCTCCGCAAGGAGCTCATCCTCGAGATCGAGCGACCCGTCGCGGAGGATGTCGACTTCCATCCCTCGGAGAACGTGGATCACGTCATGGCGGGACCGGATCTCATCGATCTCGACCCACTGCTGCCGCAGCCGAGTGGCGTCCAGCCCACCGGTCATAGCGAGGGCCTTGGAGTGGTCCGTGATGGCGAAGTACTCGTAGCCCCGGCTCGCGCAGGCCTCGAGCATCTGCTCGATCGAGTGCTTCCCGTCCGACCACGTGGAATGCATCTGCAGATCGCCACGTATGTCCCCGAGTGTCACGAGGCGGGGGAGCGCACCAGTCGCGGCCGCATCGATCTCGCCCCGGTCTTCCCGCAATTCGGGGGGGATCCATGCCAGCCCCAGGGCCTCGTAGACGTCCTCCTCCTCACGCCCGGCCACGGGCGTCCGGTCCTCCGCGTCTCGATCATCGTCGGCGCGGAAGACGCCGTACTCCGAGACGGTGAGGCCGTGTGCTACCGCGCGCTTGCGCAACCGCACGTTGTGCTCCTTCGAGCCCGTGAAGTATTGGAGCGCGGCGCCGTAGCTGGCCGCAGGGAGCACACGCAAGTCGACCTGTAATCCGGAGCGCAGCACCACAGTGGTCTTTGTGTCACCTGACACCTCCACCCGCTCCACCTGTGGATACGATCGGAACCGCTCCATTACCGACGCCGTGTCCGACGCGATCGCGAGCAGATCGATGTCCCCGATCGTCTCCCGGCGGCGGCGGTAGCTCCCAGCAACTTCGAGGCGCTCCACCGCCCCATGCTCCTGCAGATATGCCAGGAGCGGCTCCACGTGTTGTTCCGCCTCGCTGAGGCTCATGCGGTCGCGGTGACGGCGGTAGGCATGGATGCCGTCGAGGATCTTCTGCTGGCTCCGCGCGCCGAATCCGTCGAGCTCGGCCACCGCGCCATCCGCTGCCACCCGCTCGAGGTCGTCAATGGTGCGCACGTCGAGGGCTTCCCAGAGGCGGCGGGCCTTCTTCGGCCCGACCCCCGGCAATCGTGTCAGCTCCACGAGCGAATAGGGGATACGAGCAGACAGCTCGTCCAGCAGCATGAGCTTCCCGGTCGTCACGAGCTCGCGGATGCTCGCCGCCAGGTCCTTACCGATGCCCGGTAGCTCGGTCAGGTCTGCATCCTCCTGCACCAGAAGCCGCAATGGGGTCGTGTGCTCGTCGACGGTGCGCGCGGCGTTCTGGTAGGCACGGATGCGGAAGGGATTCGCCCCCTCGATCTGGAGCAGGACGGCGACGTCTTCCAGCACTCCGGCGATCTCGATGTTCTCCATCTACACCCCCACACCGCGCTCGCCGAGGAGTGCGACGAACTCCGCTTCAGTCAGGACGGTGACTCCGAGCGCACGCGCTCGATCGTACTTGGAGCCGGGGTCCTCCCCGCACACGACGAAGTCGGTCTCCCCGCTCACCGACGACACTGCTCGCGCACCGAGCGACTCGACCAGCTGCTTGGCTTCGCGACGGCTGAACTGCGTGAGGCTCCCGGTGAACACGAACGTGAGACCGTCGAGTGCAGCGCCTTGGCGCGGGGCGTCGGGCACGACAATGGTGACCTTGCCGAGCAGACGATCGAGGATCTCGCGGTTCCGCATGTCTGCCAGGAAGCCGGCGATTTGCTCGGCCATCTTGGGCCCGACCCCACGGACCTCCTCGAGCGCCTCTTGTGATGCATCCCGGAGGCGCTCCATCGACCCGAAGTGACGGGTGAGCTCCCGCGCGACGGCCACACCGACCTCGGGGATGCCCAGGCCGTACAGGAAGCGGTGCAGCTCAACCGTCGCAGCCCGGTCGATCCCGTCGACGAGCTTGTGCGCGGACTTCTCTGCGAAGCCTTCGAGCCCGACCAGTTGCGCGATGGTCAACTCGAAGATGTCGGGCAGTTGGCACACGAGTCCCTCCGCCACGAGTTGCTTGGCCGTCTCTTCGCCAAGGCCCTCGATGTCGAGCGCACTGCGCGAGGCGAAGTGTTGGATCCGGCCGGCCAGCTGTGCGGGACACTCGAAGCTGTTTGGACAGATCGTGTACGGGCCACGCTCGACGAGCCGCGTGCCACAGGACGGGCAGTCTCGCGGCATGCGGAACGGCTCGCCGCGCCCCCGGCCGGACTCATCGACACGCTCCACGACCTGGGGGATGACGTCACCGGCACGCTGAACACGAACACGGTCGCCCTCGCGCACGTCCTTGCGCGCCACCTCCTCACGGTTGTGGAGGCTGGCCCGTGCCACCGTCACCCCACCGAGTTCCACCGGGCGCAGCATGGCGACGGGGGTGACCACGCCAGTCCGACCCACCGACGGCACGATGGCGAGGATTCTGGTGATCTCCTTTCGCGGCGGGAACTTGAAGGCGAATGCCCAGCGCGGGTGGTGCGATGTGACCCCGACGTCCTCGCGGGTTCCGAGGTCGTCGAGCTTGACGACGACGCCGTCGATCTCGTATGGAAGATCGTCGCGCTGCTCGCTGAGGCGCATGTGGTAGGCCAGGACCTCCTCCACGCCCTGCGAGCGCTCGACCAGGTCGTTGACCGGGAAGCCCCACTGCCCGAGGGCCTGGAGTACCTCCCATTGCGTCCCCGGCATCGCCCCGGACACATCCAACACGTCGTACGCGAACAGGTCGAGTGGTCGCTGCCCCGTCACCTGGGGGTCCAGCTGCCTGAGCGAGCCGGCGGCCGCATTGCGAGGATTGGCGAACGGCTCCCGCCCTTCCTCGAGCAGGCGCTCGTTGAGCCGCTCGAACGCCTGGACCCGCATGATCACCTCCCCGCGGACCGCGAGGAATGCCGGGGCCACGCGGTGCTCCTCCCGCAGCCTGAGTGGTACGGCGCGGATCGTTCGGACGTTCTCGGTGATACCCTCGCCCACGTGGCCGTCCCCGCGCGTCGACGCTCGCACCAGGATGCCTGATTCGTACACCAGCTCCACCGATGCCCCGTCGAGCTTCGGCTCGAGCACGTAGGACAGGTCTCCGGCCACCGCCTTGCGCAGCCGGGCGTCGAATCGGCGCAGCGCCGCCTCCTCCTGGCTGGACTCCAGGCTGAGCATCGGCGCCGCATGGGTCACGGCGGGGAACCGGTCGAGTGCGAATCCGGCGACACGTTGCGTAGGAGAGTCGTCGGTCCGAAGGTCGGGGAAACGTTCCTCGAGACCCTTTAGCTCTCGGAAGAGCCGGTCGTACGCCTCGTCGGAGATCTCCGGCGCATCCTTGACGTAGTACAGATAGTCGTGATGCCGGATCTCGGCACGAAGCTCCCGTGTGCGTCGCTCCGCCTTCGGTCGATCCATGCTGGAATCTCGCACCGGCCCGGGGACGTCGGCAAATGAGCGGACCGGCCGGTGCGGTCTCGACATCCGCACCTACCGTTGGCCGCCTCCGTGACGGTACACCGTCCATATGAGCGGCAGGACCATCGCGGCGGCCAACGCCGCTGAGAAGTGGAATGGCGCGTCGAGACCGAAGGCGGCATAGGCTGCGCCTGCCAGCAGGGGACCGAGCGTCTGGCCCAGACGCAGCAGCATACCGTTCACGGACATGACCGCCGCTCGGTACCTGTCGGGTGCCGCCGCGCTCAGCAAGGTGAGGATACTGGGGATCGACAGCCCGTTCGCCGCTCCGAACACCATGACGATGAGCGCCTGTTGCCAGATGGTAGCCGCGTGCGGCATCGCCACCATGGCCGTCGCGTAGAGCACGAATCCCGAAGCGACGAGCCGCCGTTCGCCTACGGCGGCTGCGATCCGTCCGAGACCGAAGGACGCGAACGCGGTCGAAACCGATGCAACGGCGAAGACCGCGCCGATGCCGAGGGGGGTCGCTCCGAATGCTTGCTCCAGCACGAACGGGAGGAACGTGAGATACGCACCGTAGATGAGCACGAAGGTGAGCAAGCCCGCCAGGAACATCACGAGCACATCGCCGCGAGCGATGACGTCGGCCGCGTGGCGAAGGTAGCTTCGCAGGTTGTCTGCGCCGGGAGCCGCTGGGCTGTCGAGCACGACCAGCACGAAGAATGCGACCGGCACCGCCGCGATCGGGAGGGCGAACGGCCAGTACCACGCTACCGTCGCGAGCGCCCCACCGACGGCAGGGTACACGGCGGTTCCGACACTCAGCACGGCGGAGTTGTATCCCATGGCCGTGGTACGCCGGTTCCCCGTGTACAGGTCTCCGATCAGCGTGACGTTGATGGCCCCGAGCGAGGCGCCACCGACGCCCTGCAACAACCGCAGGCCGACGAGCAGAGAGAAGTCGCGGGCGAACGCGCACGACGCCCCAGCGAGGCCGAACAGCAGGAGCGATGGCACGAGGACGGTCTTGCGGCCGAAGCGGTCGGCCAGCACTCCGAGGACCGGCGTGAAGATGGCGCCCGGGAGGGTGAACGCCGAGACGAGGAGTCCGACCGACTCGGGCCTGATGTCCAGCGCGCTGGCGATCCGTGGGAACGCAGGCGTAACGCTCGCCACCCCCAGCATCGCCATGAGGGTCACGCTGAACACGACCCGGAGGTTCGGATCGCGCAGCAGCGGGGGTGGCGCCGTCTCCGTCAGTCGGTCCGCTCCGTCCTCGCCGCTATGGTGCCCGTACTACCCGGTAGACCGAGCCGTTCTGCGAGGCGACATACAGTTCGCCATCGGCATCCTCACCGAACGACAGCACGTTCCCCAAATCCCCCACGGGCCATTCCGTGTGCTCGGTGACCGCACCCGCTGCATCGAGCCGGAAGCTGCGTAGCCATCCTCGGCACCAGTCGGAATAGAAGTAATGGCCCACGAGTGCCGGGAGCGCCGCGCCGCGATACACGTATCCGCCGATGATCGAGCACCCGTGATCGTGCCCGTACTCCACGACGGGGAGCGTGAGTCCCGTCTGGGCACAGTCGTCGGTCCGGAAGCAGTGACGTCCCTCCATCAGGTTCCACCCATAGTTCAGCCCTGCCTCAGCGACCCCAACGATGTTGATCTCTTCCCATGCGCCTTGGCCGACGTCGCCAATCACGAGGCGGTCACCACGGCGGTCGAACGAGAAGCGCCACGGGTTGCGCAGGCCGACGGCCCAAATCTCCGCGCGCCCGTCGGTCCCGCCGGCGTACGGGTTGTCCGGCGGAACGGTGAAGGGACTTCCTCCGTCCACGTCGATCCGCAGCATCGCGCCGAGCACCGTCATGGGATTCTGCCCGTGACCGTGCGGATCGTTCGCACTCCCACCGTCACCCATGCCGATGTAGAGCATCCCATCGGGGCCGAACGCGATCATCCCACCGTTGTGGTTGCCATACGGCTGGTCGATCTCGAGCAGCAGCACAGCCGACGCACGCTCCGCTCGGTCAGGATCGTCCGCGCTGACGGTGTACCGTACAATCCGGGTGTCACCTTCACCGTCGGAGTGATTGAGATAGAACCTACCATTCTCCGCGTACGCGGGATGGAACGCCAGACCGAGCAGCCCACGTTCTCCCCCGGTCGTGACGCTGTCCGTGATGTCGAGAAATGGGGTGTCGAGGAGGGCACCGTCCCGTACGATGCGGATGCGGCCGGGGCGCTCGAGGATGAACAGCCGGGGATCGTCCGGCGGCGCAGTGACGAACAGCGGGCTGTCGAGACCGTTGGCCACCACAGTCACCGCGACACCGCTGTCGCCCGTGACCGGCTCGCTCACATTGTACCCCTCCCCACCCCGTGCACAGGATAGCGCGCACGCAGCAAACGCGAGCCACCACCTCGGCACGACCGTCATCGCTTGACGAATCCGAGCAGGAACAGCAGCACGACGGCACCGGTCGTCGCCATCACGAGCGACGCAAGGAGTCCGTAGGCCTCGAGCCCGATGACGTCGAACAGGAAGCCGCCCACCAGCGCACCGATGACACCGATGACCAGATTGCCGACCAATCCGAACCCCCGTCCCTTCATGATCTTGCCGGCGATCCACCCGGCGGCGATACCGATGACCAGGAACCAGACGATGCTGGATAGCATGTGCGCGTCTCCTCTCGGATCTCTCTCGCCTGCACTCGTCCGACCGTCTGAGCATATCGTTCCGAGCCGAAACGAGGAAGCCCGCGGACGCCGGTACGGCTCCGCGGGCTTCACCGCCATCACCATCTCCACCGGCGCTACCGGTAGAGCACCGTCATCCTTGGAACGTCGAGATGCCGGTCACCGCCTCACCGAGGATGAGCGTGTGGATGTCGTGGGTACCCTCGTAGGTGTACACGCTCTCCAGGTTCGCCATGTGGCGCATTGCCTGGTACTCGGCGAGGATCCCACTCCCTCCGAGCAACCGGCGGGTTTCCCGCGCGCACTCACAGGCGATGTGGACGTTGTTGCGCTTCGCGAGTGACACCTGTGCCGCCGTGGCGCGGTCTTCGTCCTTGAGCCGTCCGAGCTGTACGCAGAGCAGCTGTGCCTTCGTGATCTCGGTCAGCATCTCGGCGAGCCTGGCCTGCTGGATCTGGAAGCCCGCGATCGGGCGATCGAACATGACACGGCTGCCGGCATACGATACCGCCTCCTCCATACACGCCATCGCCGCACCCACGGCGCCCCACGCGATCCCGTAGCGCGCCTGCGTCAGACACATGAGCGCATTCTTGAGACCGGTGGTCTCGGGCAGGAGGTGGTCCTTGGGAATGCGCACGTTCTCCATCACCAGCTCGCTCGTATCGCTGGCTCGGAGCGAGAGCTTGCCCTTCTGATCCCTGGCCGTGAATCCGTCGTTGCCAGTCGGCACGATGAAGCCGCGGATCGATTTCGCGTCGTCGAGCGCCCCCGTCTTCGCCCACACGATGGCGACGTCCGCCATCGAGCCGTTCGTGATCCACATCTTCGTGCCGTTCAGCACCCAGCTCTCACCATCATCCCGCGCGGTCGTGATCAGCCCCCCGGGATTCGAGCCGAAGTCGGGCTCCGTCAGCCCGAAGCACCCGATGGCCTCACCGCTCGCGAGCTTCGGCAGCCACGTCCGTCGTTGCTCCTCGCTCCCGAACGCGTAGATCGGGTACATCACGAGTGCACCTTGCACCGAGGCGAACGAACGCAGTCCGCTGTCTCCACGCTCGAGCTCCTGCATGATGAGCCCGTACGCCACGTTGCTCAGCTCGGCGCAGCCGTATTCGGCGGGCAGGTTTGCGCCAAGCATGCCCAGCCCGGCCATCTCGGGAATCAGCTGGGTCGGAAACCGCCCGTCGAGGTAGTGGTCGGCGATGACGGGCATGACCGACTCGTCGACCCAGCGGCGCACCGTCTCTCGGACCGCCCGTTCCTCCTCGCTGAAGAGTGAATCGATGTCGTAGAAGTCCATACCCTTGAATGCCATGGAGCCGCTCCTCCCAAATCAGTCCGTTCGTACGCCGCCGACCACCTTCCGGGCCGCCGGCACGATACCGAGCGCGCGGGCCTTCTCACGGAAGAGCCGACCGTGGTCCGGACGATGGCCATGCTCCGCCTGCCACTGGTGTACCATCTCGTGCAGGAGGGTATCCCGTACCTCCTCCGGCGGGTCCTCCTGCACGTGCCGCCGACTGATCGCGATCTCCTCTGCACGTCCGGTCGCGGTATCGACTGACAACTCGCCGAGCCGCGTGGTCATCCGTGACGAGAGCCGGATCGGGATGGCCGGCAGCGCGCTGTCGAAGTGCCGTCGATTCAGCTCGGCGCGCCAGCGCTCGAGTGCAGCGACGAGCGGTCGATCGCCCGGTGACATCCGGCGCAGTCGCGACCGTCGGCTGGTCACGTACCGCTCGACGTCGTGCGCCAGCACGATGCGCCGGGCATCTGCACGGGCCGTGCGACCCGCGCCCGGCCGGAGGAATCTAACGACGGCCGCGAGCGTGCGGTCGGACGCGTAGGCATAGCCCCGATGAATCCGCAGCGTGCCGCGTGGTGTGAGGCTCACCATCACAGCTCGGTTCGCGTGAAGCCGGATCTGGATCTCGCGGGGCAGGCCGAGAGTCCGGAGCCGGGAGGTCAGCAGGGCTCGATCCGCCTCCCAGCCCGGCGCGTCAACCGACCGCCGCCGCAACGGGTGCGTCACGCGTGTGGCGCGGGCGCGGGAAGGCGTGCGTGTCGGAGCGCTTGAAGAGACCCCGGTCGGCATCCCACCGATAGAACTCGATGTGGATCGCGTCCTCTTCGATGGTGACGCGGTTGAAGACCGGGGGCCGTCCACCTCGCGAGCGTGTCGAGACCGTTCCGGCACACGACACGACGACCCGGCCGTCCAGTAGCTCCGCCTGCTCCTGGTGGTCGTGTCCACACAGAACCACATCCGCACCGGACTCGACGATGCGGCGCTGCGCCTGCCGCCAGCGGGCGAGACCCATCCGGCGCGACAGCTCCCCGCGCAGCACATTGTGGTGCAGTACCAGGACACGGACACGCGACGGCTCCGCAGCGGCGAACGTAGCCGCGGCACGCTCCATCTGTTGCTTCGGCAAGTGTCCCTTCACCGCGACATCCCGAATCCGCGGTGTCAGCGATCCCCATGCGACGCCGTGCGACGTCAGCACGGAGGTCACCACCGCTTCCGGGAACTCCAGCGTCGGTGTGAGGACCGGACCAAAATAGCGTGTGTACTTCCGGTACAGGGCACTCCGGGCGAGCGGGAGGAGTGGACGCCACCACCACTGTACGTCGTGATTCCCGGGGATGACCATCACGGGTGCCGACCGTTCCAGCTCGCGCACCAATGCCAGGGCCGCTTGGAACTCCCCGTGCCGACTGCGAAGCGACACGTCGCCGGAGATGACGATCGCGCGGGCTCCGAGATCGGGCACCAATTCCTCGATCGCCCGGATCTGGCGCAGGTCTGCAGTCTCGCCGAAGTGCGTGTCGGAGAGGTGGACGATGCGGAATGTCATGCGCTGCCCCTGATCACCGCCGGAACTCGCGCAGCACCCGTCGCACGATGAGATACGTGAGGAGGTACCACGCGGCCACCGCTCCACCACTCACCGTGCGAGCGACCGGATCGGGCGGGACCCGCAGCATGACGTACACACCCAGCGCGGCGGTCGACACCATCGCGATCAGCCGCGCGATACGAACAGCTCGCCGCTCGATCTCCCGTCGGCACACCTGGCAGAGCTCCCCCATGGGTAGGTCCACGGGGCGATGGCAGCGCGGGCACTCGCGCTCAACCAACACGCCGGACCACGGCGTCGGTGAATTCCATCGTGGTCGCATCGCCCTTGAGATCCGGTGTGCGAATCCCGTCGTCACGCAGCGTCGCGGTCAGTGCATCCCGTACTCGACCGGCCGCGTCCGCCTCGCCGAGATAGTCGAGGAGCTGGCACCCTGCCAGTATCAGCGCCGTCGGATTGGCCACGCCCCGTCCCGCAATGTCCGGTGCGGAGCCGTGCACGGCCTCGAACAGCGCGACGCCTTCACCCACGTTCGCGCCGGGTGCCATGCCCAACCCCCCGACCAGACCGGCGATTTGGTCGCTGAGGATATCACCAAACATATTGGTGGTGACGATGACATCGAACTGATTCGGATGCAGCACGAGCTTCATGGCCGCCGCATCGATGATCACGTCCTCCACCTCGATCCGTCCCCGGTACTCCTCGGCAACCGCGCGTGCCGTATCCAGAAAGAGGCCACTGACGGTCTTGAGGATGTTGGCCTTGTGACAAATCGTCACCTTGCGCCGACCTTGCCGCACGGCATAGTCGAACGCGAACCGGGCGATCCGCTCACAGCCGTGACGGGTGACGATCGCCGTGGCCTGGGCGACCGCCCGCGGATCCCCTCGGACCGGAATGAAGGTCTCGAAGCCGACGTAGAGCCCCTCGGTGTTCTCCCTGACGAGAACGATATCGATGTCTTCATAGCAGAAGCCGGGGACGAGCGTCCTTGCCGGTCTGACGTTCGCGTACAGGTCGAACTCGCGGCGCAGCGCGACGTTCACGGAGCGGAAGCCACTGCCGACGGGCGTGGTCAGCGGGCCCTTGAGCGCGACGCCGGTCGCACGGATGCTGGCGATGGTCTCGTCCGGCAGGGGTGTACCCATGCGCTCGAGCGCCGTGACCCCGCCGAGGTGCTCGTCCCACTCGAGCACCACTCCGGACGCCCCGAGTACACGCTTCGTGGCGGCCGTGATCTCGGGTCCGATTCCATCGCCCGGGATGAGCGTCACGCGATGGGTCATGGTAGATCGGGTACCAGGGTCGTGAGGGCTTCCCACAGCGCCTCCCACGGGCTATCGGCTTCGCCAGCTGCGACGCTGCGCCAGGCGAGGATGCCGAAACGCACGTCGACGAGCACGAGCGTCAGCTGCGCCTCCCCTCCTCCACCCTCAGCCGGCGTGAACGTCAACGCCGCCGGAATCAGGGCGTAGCGGTCCGCCACGATCGCGGTGAGGTTGCGCAATTGACTCCGCAGCGGGTCGGGAATCTTCTCGATCCCCTCCGCGCGCAGCAGCGCCGTTCCCATCTTGTCGGGATCCGACAGCATGCCGGGCGCCTGAGCGGCGGCTCGGCGGAGCACGTCGGGCAAGACCCACTCCGCCTCCGGAACGCGTTCCAACAGGTACGCTTCGATGACGCTATCCGCCCGTTGGCGGGCCTCCACCCGACTGCCGATCACATCATTCCAACCGAGCGATGACTCGGTGGCCACCAGCGTGACCGGATAGAGCGCGATCTTCCGACCGGCGACGACCGCAGTGGGCAGGGGCAGGGACACCGGCTCCACCGGCTCCTCGGGCTGCCCCCCGCCACACCCGAGGATGGCGAGCGCCAGTGCGATGACAGCGACTCGGCTCATGCGTTGCGCCATACGGGCTCCCGGTTCTCGAGGAAGGCCTGCACGCCCTCCTGGGCATCGGCGAGCGCCATCAGCTCGCGCAAGTACAGGTTCTCGGCCTTGTACAGTGCTTCCTCATAGGCGGCGTAGTAGGACTCGGTCTGCGCCCGTTTCGCCAGCTTGAGCACCGGCCCGGAGCTCGACGTCAGCGAGCCGATGAATGCCTCGAGCTCCCGATCGAACCGGTCGTCCGGGTAGATACGGTTGACCAGCCCATACGCCTCGAGCTCGCGAGCGGGAATCTCCGAGCCGGTTAAGATCCACTCCATCGCCTTTCGGCGGGGGGCCGCGCGCGGTAGCACCACACAGGCGAGCGGCGGAAACACTCCAAGCTTCACCTCGGGCAGTCCGAATCGGGCCGATTCGGACGCGACCACCAGGTTGCAGCCGATTGCCAGCTCGAAGCCACCGCCAAGTGCGACACCGTCTACGGCGGCGACGGCGATCACGTCCAGCAGCCGGATCGACTCGAAGATCCGGTGGAACACCTGGATCATCCTCGCAACCCTGTCCCTCGTGTGGTCGGCGACATCTACTCCGCCGCAGAACGCACCGTTCCGGCCCCGGACGAGCAAGACCTTCAGCTCCGGTCGATTCCGCAACTCGAGGAGCGCGTCGTTCGTCTGCTCCATCATCGCGATGTTCATCACGTTGAGCGGGGGACGGTCGAGCTGGAGGGTCGCGACGTCACCGGCCATCGTGAGCTCAACGAAACGCTCACTCACACGCATTCACCTCGGACGTGGGGCGGATGGGTTCGTAGTCGGCGGCCCGCGCTATCGCAGCGTGTAACCGCCGTCCACAAAGATAACCTGTCCCGTGATGTGCCGAGCATCGTCCGAGCAGAGGAACACCACGACGTGGGCGATGTCTTCCGGCTCGGCGATGCGACCAAGCACGGATTCGTGCTCCGCATCTTGCAGCACTTCGGGTGGCAGCATGCCGATGAGCTCGGTACGCACGAATCCGGGCGCGACGGCATTGACATTGACGTTGTACGCGCCGAGCTCCACGGCGGCCGCTTTGGTGAGCCCTACGACCCCGGCCTTCGACGCCGCGTAGTTCGACAGACCGAATCCCGGATACGAGGCCTGGTGAGACGCGATGCTGACGATCTTGCCGTACCGCTGCTCGCGGAAATGCGGCGCCACCGCGCGAATGGAGTTGAAGCTGCCCGTGAGGTTCGTCTGCACCACCTCGCCCCACGCGTCTTCGGGCATACGCCAGAGGGCGGCGTCCCGGTGGATGCCCGCGTTGTTCACGAGGTAGTGCAGGCCGCCCAACTCCGCTCGCGCGTCGGCGACGAACCGCTCGAGTGCGCGGCGGTCACGCACGTCACAGTACGCGCTGTAGACGTTCACTCCGCATCCCCGGAGAGCGGTTTCCGTGAGTAGCGCCTGGGCGGAGATGTCCCGGTCGGCCATCTCGACGTAATTGAAGGCGACGTTCACCCCACGGCGCGCGAAGACGAGTCCAATGGCGCGGCCGAGCCCGGTGGCCCCCCCGGTGATCAGGGCCGTCTGCCCGCGCATGTCGCGTCGCTCCACGCGCTGCGGTTGTGCCTGCTCGACGACACCGGAGCCCGGCCGAGGGTTCTGGCGGGCACCGAATTCGAGCGGCTCAGAGGGTTCGAATGGGATCAGGCACCCCTGGTCGGCGGACCATCGAACGTATCCGGAGGGAACCGGCGCAGCAATACCCCCTCATGCCGGCAGGTCACGTCGCCGCAGAGCGTCGCGGACCGCGCGCACGGCCTCGAAGATGAGCCAGAGCTCGAGCACGAAGATGATGCCCCCGACGACGAGGAGGAGTACCTCGGACTCGTGGACGTACCGCAGCAGGTTCACCACCATCGCCCAGGTGGTCATGAACAGCAGGAACGCCATCGGGATGACCGTCACCCACAGCGGCCGTCGGAGCTTCACCAGGAAGAGCGTGAGGACGAGCAGGGTGAGCGCACCCGTGAGCTGGTTGGTCGTTCCGAATAGCGGCCACAGACGCATGCCGCCGGCTCCACGATCGATGCCGAGGGCGAGGACGGCGCAACTGGTCACGGCCACGAGGGTCGCGATCCACCGGTTCTGGGCAATGCCGATACGGTACTGTACCCCGAGCTCCGAGATGATGTAGCGCTGGAGGCGCACGCCCGTGTCCATGGTCGTCGCCGCAAACGAGATCACCACCACCGCGGCGAAGATGACCGCCACGTCGTGCGGAATGCCGAGCCCTTCGGCGAGCACGCCGACCCCGTTCACGAACGCCCCGGTGGCGCCGCTCGATGCCCCCGCCCACGTGCCATAGTGCTCGAGCCATCCGTCCTGTCCGACGAAGAGCGCGAACCCCGCCGTCGTCGCCAGAATCGAGGTGAGCGCGAGGGTGCCCTCGCCGATCATGCCTCCATAGCCGACATATCGGGCATCGGGCTCCCGGTCGAGCTGCTTCGCCGATGTGCCGGAGGCAACGAGCCCGTGGAACCCGCTGATGGCTCCGCACGCAATCGTGATGAACAGCAGCGGAAACCAGCTCGGCGCATCGGGAGGAAGCGCGCGGTTGACCGCCGGTGCCACGACCGGCGGATTCACCACGAAAACACCGAGAAAGATGATGCCGAGGGCGACGAAGAGCTGATGGCTGTTGACGTAGTCCCGCGGCTGGAGCAGCAGCCAGACGGGCAGCACGCTCGCGAAGAAGGCGTACACGAAGAGAATGATGACCCAGCTCGCGCGGATCCCGTCGATGCGGGCAGCCTCCGCCGCAGCCGTCGCATCACCCGCCGCAGTCGAGACCTGGGCCGGTGTCGGCGCGAAGCCGAGCAGATCGGGCAGTGCAAGCTCTGCATACTGTCCCAGCCAAATCAGACCGTAGAGCAGCAAGAGCGCCGCGAGTGACGGCCACAGGATGCGCACACCTGCGCGATAAATCAGCGTACCGACAACGAGGGCGATGACGAGACTCCCCCACACTGGTAGCACGGCACCGGGGTTCGCGATGAAGAGGTTGGCGATGACGACCGCGAACACCGCATTGACCAGGAGGAGCAGGAAGAAGATCACGAGGAGGAACAACACCCGCGCTCGCCCACCGACGATCTGCTCGGTGAGGGTGCCGATGGAGTTGCCCTTGTGGCGCGTCGAGATCCACAGTGCACCGAAGTCGTGGACGGCCCCCGCGAAGATCGTGCCGAGCACGACCCAGAGAAACGCCGGTAGCCAACCCCAGATGACGGCGATTGCCGGACCGACGATCGGTGCGGCGCCGGCGACCGACGTGAAGTGATGCCCGAACAACACGTGGCGGTTGGTCGGGACGTAATCCACCCCGTCCTGCAGCTCGTGCGCCGGAGTGACGAAGTCCGGATCGAGTCGATAGATGCGCTGGGCGATGTAGCGGGAGTAGACGAGATAGCCGGTGAGAAAGGCGGAAAGCCCCACGAGGAGCAGTGCGATTGCGCTCACCGACCATCCTCCGCTGGACGACGCCGCGAAATGTAGGTGTGCCTGCAGGCCACCGCGAGCGTCTTCATCCATCACCGCCGGATCCGTCTGAAGCCAGGAGGCTGACCAACGTCTGCAACTCGTCCGGCCCCCGCACGTCCCGCTCCAGCAGCGGGATCTCCTTCACCGGGACCGCCGCAAACCGGCTGACGATCTCCGCCCGCATGGCCGCCTGGTCACGGCGGAGTCGAGCGACGAACGCACCGTCAGCCTCGTCCGGGACCACGCGGTTCACGAGCACCGCCCCCACGGGAATCCCATACCGGCGAAGCGTCTGCACCGCACGATCCGTTTCCACGACCGGCAACCACTCCGGCGTGACGACGAAGATGAAGGCGGCGCGCTGGCAATCGGTGACGGTAGCCCGTGCCGCTGCGAATCGGGTCTTGCGCTCCTCCAACGCGGCCAAGACCGGATCGGCATCCGATGGCTCGCTGCCAGCCGCTGCACCGGCCACGTTGCGCCACATCCGCTGAACCACACCGAGCCGGCGCCTCCTGCCGATGAGACCGGCGATCCACGCCGTGAGCTGCTCGGGAAGCGCCATAAGCCTCAGTGTGTGCCCCAGCGGAGCGGTGTCGAACACGACGTGATCGTACCTGGCACCGGCGTCGGCCATGAACCGGGTAAACCGGTCGAACAGGGCCGCCTCTTCGGCCCCCGGACTGACCCTCGCGATGTCGATCTGCCGCTCGACTTCGGCAGCAAGGCGCGGGGGCGTCGTCTCGGCGATCCGGGCTTTCACCTCGGCGATGTAGTGATCCGCCGCCTCCGCAGGATCGATCTCCGCGGCCCACAGACTCGGGGATACCTGTGTGGGATCCGATCCCAGTCGGGCACCCAGGGCGTCAGATGTCGAGTGCGCCGGATCGGTGGACACCAGCAATGTGCGCTCGCCCCTGTCGGCGAACAGCACGGCCGTCGCCGACGCGAGCGTCGTCTTGCCCACGCCCCCCTTGCCACCGAAGAACAGCACCGGCCGCTCGAGGGCGGCACCCCACGACCCCGAAGGCGACGGCACAGCGCTCAGCAACAGCGGAACCCGCCCTCCGGGGCCCGAGGCATCCCCATGCGCTGGTGCCACTGGTGAAAGTGGTCGATGAGCTCCGGATACAGCTCCAACGTGTAGAACACAACGGGGTTCGGAATGCCTAACAGGTCGTTGAAGCCCGCGAGCAGGAACAGATCGTGCTCCCGCAGCAGCTCTCGATGCATCTGCGCCCGGTATGGGGCGATGTAGATCCCCTCATAGATGTCGCGAAGGGCAGAGAGCCCTCGTCCGATCCGGCGCCACGCACGACGCATCACACCGTCGTCGTTTCCGAGCCACGTCGCGGCCCGAGAACAGCAAGCAGCGCAAGAACCGCCGTGAGCCCACCGCTGGCCCCGAGCGCCGCAGGTCCCTCGACCATCTCGTACACGCCGCCCAGCAAGAGCGACCCGGGGAGCGCTGCGACGCCGACGCTCGCGTGATACACGCCAAACCGGCTGCCTCGCCGGCCGCCGGCACCCGCGCCGGCGACGAACGCCCGCTCGGGCCCCTCGGTCGCGCCAGCCACCAAACCGAACACCGCAAACCAGGCAGCGGCAGTCAGTGGGTCGTCACTCAGCGCGAGCCCCGCACACACGACCGCGTACACCACCCACCCAAGTGTCATGGTCGCACGCGGCCCAATGCGATCGCTGAGCCACCCACCGGGGTAGCTCGCCGCCGAGCGTATCACGTGGAGCGCCGACCACACGAGCGGCACCAGCGCGACCGACATCCCGACGTCCTGCAGCCTGAGCAACATCAGCGTCTCGGGCATCCGCGCGAAGGCGAAGGCGACGACCAGTCCGAATACGAAGCGGCTGCCACCGGCGCGCGAGACCATCGCGTCGGTTCGCGCGTCCGTCGGTATCGAGCCCGAACGCAGACGGGACATCGCCCACGCGACGACGGCGACGGAGAGGACGCCGGGGACCAGGCTCCACACGATGACTCGATCCGGCTGCAAGCCGCCCTGCGCGATCAGAGCCCACGCCACCAGCGGACCGACGACTGCACCGGCGTGGTCCATCCCGCGGTGAAATCCGAACGCCCGCCCTCTGGAAGCACGCGCGGTCGAGTCGGCAATGACGGTATCGCGCGCGGGGCTCCGCAGTCCTTTGCCGAGCCTGTCGGCGCCGCGCAATCCCACCACCTGCCACGCCGCGACGGCAACGCCCATCGCGGGCCGTGCCACGGCTGCGAGCGTATACCCGACCACCACGAGGACACGACGATGTCCCGGCCGGTCGGCCAACCGCCCGGAGACCAGTTTCGCCACCGCCGACACGCCTTCGGCTACCCCATCGAGTGCACCGAGTGCCACCGCTGTCCCACCCAAGCGCGCCGTGATCAGCGCTGGGAGCAGCGGATAGACCATCTCACTCGCGAAGTCGTTGAAGAATGAGACGACGCCCAGTCGTCGGACGATCGGTGGCAGCCTGCCCGCCGAGCGGATGGCGCTACTCATCCAGCTCGAGGCCCCACCGGATCAAGCTCACCGGCAGACCACCGTACTGCAGTACCCGCTCGTGGAAGCCCCGTACCGTGTAGTCGGCACCACACGCCGTGCGGTACGCATCGCGCAGCTCGAGTAGCTCACGCCTCCCCGCCGCATAGCACAGCTGGTACACCGGTTCGGCACAATACCGACGCACCTCGGCCTCGGCGTTCCACCGCGCGAATTGCACTCGGTCGACGAGCAAATCGACCGCTTCTTCGAAACGCATGCCGCGCGTGTGCAGGCCGACATCCAGCACTACGCGGCACGCCCGCCACAGGAGCGCGAGCTTCTGGAAGAGACGTTCCTCGAGCGAGGCGTAGAAACCCTCTTCCCCCATCATCTCCTCGCAGTAGAGCGCCCACCCCTCGACCGTGGCTGCCGAGCTGATCACCTTGCGCACGAGTCGCGGCTGAGCGTGCGCCGTGAGGAACTGGAGATGGTGCCCGGGATAGCCCTCGTGTAGCGCAGTCGCCGGCAGTTCGAACACGCAGTGGTCGCGGAGGAGTCGCTCACTGGTTGCGACTGAGGCTCCCTCCGGCGGCGGGGTTACGTAGAACCAGCCCGTCCGGCTCTCCGCGAACGCCCCGGGGGGCTGGTAGGCCGCGAACGGGATGAGCGGCCGGAGAAACTCGGGTGTCGCCACGACTTCGAGCCCCCCGGCAGGGATCGGGACGAGCTGCCGCTCCTCCACGAACCGGCGGGCACGATCCATCTGGGATGCGTAGGCACCCACCAGGAGATCGCCGGCAGGGTGATCGTCACGCAGTCGGGAAACGAGATCCTGCCATGGGACGGCAGGATCGATGCGCCGTGCCAGTTCGGCCAACTCAGCCTCGGTAGACTCCATGAGCGCCATCCCGAAGCGCCATAGCTCGGGTGCCGTCGCACGCAGCGCATGCTGGAAGTGGAGGCGGAAATCGAAAGCATCCTCACCGATCGCGAAGCTCCCGTCCGTGTCCTCGCCGGATTCGAGGCCGGTCGCGAAGTCGGTCAGGGCCCCTCGGGCAGCGGCGCACGCGCCGGCAAAGTCCGTATCGCCATCCGGTGCGAGCGATCGCTCGACCTCGTCGATCAGCATCAGGCCGTGCGCGGTCATCTCCATGGCGGTACGCACGAACACGTCGGGGCAGTCGCGTAGCGTCCCCCGTGCCGCATCGAGGAACGACGGGATCTGCCGTACTCGACCCGCGACCGCGAGCGCACGAGCTTCTAGCGGCGTCGCGGTGGAGACCAGCAGCAGGTGCAATCCTTCGAGGACGTGCGATACCCAGAAGGTGGGATTGCGGACGTGCGGTTCCTCGCTCTCGAACCGGTGCACGGTGGTGCGGAGCTGACCGAGCAGGGCTGTGCGGTCGATCTCGTCCTCGAGCGACTCCACGTCGCACTCCTCCAGCGAACTGCCCAGCGACTTGAACGCCGCCATGTAGCGACGGACGTCGTCCTCGGCGTAGAGGCCAAGCCGGTCGTCGTACCGCGACACACCGGCCGCGGTCGCGGCGACCGGATCGAGGTTCCACAGCAAGTCGCAGTAGGACTCGGTCAGGTGCTCCAGCGTGGAGGCCGTCATACGCGGAGTCTCAGTCGTCCGTCGGTCCGCCGGGCAGGAGCGGCTCGAGCGGGCGCGCTTCCGCGCCATTCTCGGTGCACACGGCGTATTCCGTCTCGCCGGCGGCGTAAAGCGCCACACCGGCGAAACGGCCGGTCGCATCGAGCACGAAGAACCTGACGTTGAAGTTGGGCAGCCCCCGTCCATTCAGGAGGCGGGTCTCGACGGTATTGGCACGGATCCGTTGCAGCGCTTCGAGTCCCGCATCCGTCGGGTGCGCACCGCCACGTAACCGCTCCACGATGAGAAAGGACGAGAGATTGAAGAGGTTCGCCTCGCCACGCCCGGTAGACCCCGCGGCGCCCACCGCGCCGTCCACGTACAGCCCGGCACCGAGAATGGGCGAGTCACCCGTTCGACCGGGGATCTTCCACGCGAGCCCGCTCGTGGTCGTGACGCCGGCGATGCTCCCGTCTGGGCCGATACCGTTGCAGTTGATCGTCCCCCAAAAACTACCCTCCGGGATCAGACCGTCGCGCAGCATCTCGAACCCCACCTCGTAGCCCCGCTGGCTCCGCTCGGCTGGGTCGAGGAAGTGCTCCGGATCGACCCGGCGTTTCCATTCGAGCCACAACGCTCGTGACCGCTCGGTGTTCAGGTCCTCCTCGATGGGGAACCCCATGGCGCGCGCGAATTCCTGCGCCCCTCTGCCGACCAGCAGATGGTGGTCGGTGTGCTCCATCACGGCTTTGGCCACGAGCGACGGGGTGCGCACGCCTTCGAGTGCCGCGACGCCGCCTGCCCACCGCTTCGGACCATGCATACAGCACGCATCCAGCTGCACGATACCATCCGCGTTGGGCAGCCCGCCATAGCCGACGCCTGTCTCCTCCGGATCGAGCTCCGGGATGTTTACGCCGGCGACGAGCGCATCGAGAACATCTGCGCCGCTCGTCAGGAGTGCGAATGCATGCTCCACCGCCGCGTGCGGACCGCCATTGCGGAACCTGAGTCCGCTCAGATCGGAGATGACCACCGGCCGCGCGGTGCGCCGCGTGTGCACTGCAGGCGCCGCGCCAAGCGTCGGCACGCCAGCCGCGACGGACGTTGCCGCAACGGCTCCGACCCGCACGAAGTCACGACGATCGATACTGCGGGGCATTGGCACCTCCTTGGATCGTCCCGATCATGCGGTGCGCCGGGCGCGGGCCACGAGGTCGGCGGCCACGCGAACCATGAGAAGCACCGCCGGCGTTCCGTGCAGGACGAGATCGAAGATGTCGATCGGGCGGCTCAGGGTGCCACCGAACAGCATCCGGAGCTTCTCGACCAGATGCGGCTCGGGACGAAGCGGCGCAAGCCCCAGTACCAGGGCCACCGGCACCAGCAGCCGGTATGGCAGCACCCGCTCGCGCCACGGACGGCGACCGTCGGACGACCGCTCAGGCATCGCCTAGACGGCGTCGCAGTACTGACGCGTCCATCACGCCGTCCCTGGTGGGGGTACCGATTCCCGGTCGGGTGCCAAGTGTGCCACGTGCTCGAGGAGCGCGCGCTCGAGCCTCGAGCACGAGACCGAGAAGTGGGACGCGTCCCACACTGCATGCCCAGCCACAAGCAGGATCACCTGTGGCGACTCGTGGCGCACCCCGGTGGCCTCGGCGGAGCGCCGCGTGATGTCCCGATCCGCAACGACGTCGACGATGTACACGGGCACCTCAGGGTGCCGCTCGGCGAACTGGCGCATCTCGATCAACGATCCGCGGCTGACACCGCAGCGCGTACTGTGCTTGTACAGGACCGCCACCCGTGCAGTCAGCGCCGCCTCGAGCGCCGTGGCATCTCGCAACGGGTGCAGTGCGTCGCTCACGGCGCCTCTCCGATCTCATCCCTCGCCGCCACCATGTTGTGCAGCGACTCACCGTCGATCGTCACATGATCGCCGACCAGGGAGTGACTGATCGTCGCGTCGGAGATCTCCGTACCCTCACCGATGATGGCATCGCGCACGGTGCTGTCACGGAGGGCAGCGCCGGCATCGATCGAGACGTTGGGACCGATACGCGACCGCTCCACGCGCGCGCCGTCGGCGACGAATACGGGATCGACGACTTCCACGTCATCGGACAGCGCCGGATGCCGTGCCCGGCCGTGCTGCAACAGGTGCAGGTTGGTGGAGAGGACCGTTTCCACCTTGCCGCAATCGTACCATCCCGCGACCTCTGCCGTGAACAGCCGACGCCCGTGGTCGATCATGTACTGGAAGGCATCGGTGAGAAACCACTCTCCCTTCTGCCGAGGGCCGGCGAGCGTCGCGTCAATGCCATCGAACAGGGTCCGCCAATCGCGCACGTAGTACAGCCCGATGTTCGCGAGCCTGGAGATCGGCTCGCTGGGCTTCTCGACAATGCGTTGCATGTACCCGTGGTCGTCGGTGACGACCACACCGTACCGTTGATAGTCCTCCACTTCCTTGGCCCAGATGATCCCATCCGCGTCGACGGTGTTCACGATCGAGAGATCCGCGTCGAACACCGTGTCGACGAACACGATCAGCACCGGCCCATCCACCCACGGACGCGCGAGGTTCACCGCGCCCGCCGTGCCGTCCTGAATCTTCTGTTCGACGAAACGGGATGGGATATCGTACTCCCGGCGGGCGTATGCCTCGATCTGCTCCTTCAGGTGCCCGGTGATGAAGATCAACTCCTCGACGTCCAGTCCGGCGAGCCGGTCAACGACGTAGTCGAGGACCGGACGCCCAGCGACGCGGACGAGCGGTTTCGGCACGTGCTTCGTGATCGGCAGCAGGCGGGTACCCTTTCCCGCCACTGGCATGATGACCTTCATCGGGCCCTCCCGTAGCGATCCTGAAGTCGGACGACGTCGTCCAGCTCAGGCGTGGACACCTCGAGGAGATCGCTCACCACCACCGCCTCCATCTGATGGACGGTCCCCGGGGTCACGTGATACCGCTCCCCTTCGCGCATCGGACGCTCGACGAGCGAGTCACCTTCTTTGACACGGAAGATGATCTCCCCACGCAGCACGTAGATCGTCTCGTCCTTCTTCTCGTGGTACTGGAGACTCAGCAGGTGTCCCGGCTCGATGTGGAGGATCTTGCCGACATAGCGGTCGGTCACGGCCCAGATGAGCTCGTGCCCCCAGGGCTTGTCGACACGATGGGGAAGTTCCACGCGTGCTCCTCTCAGGTTTCGTGGTGCAGTTTCAGGGAACTCGGGGTCGTCGGGCACGCGCGCACGCACACGCCGCAGCCCACACAGCCCTCCTTGTGGATCACCGGCCGGCCGGCGGCATCCATCGTGAGCGCCTTCGTGCCCACGGGGCACACCCGGGCACAGGTACCGCAGGGAATGTCATGGAACGCGATACAGCGCTCCGGGATCAGCTCGAGCGTCGCCAGGCGGTACCCCTCCCAGAGTTGCTCGGGTGGCACCAGCGCTGCCGTCGGGCAGGCACGGGCACACGGCATGTCGTCGCACACCATACACGGCTGCACCGACGGATCGATCATCGGCGTGCCCACCGCCAGGCCCGCTCCGGCCGGTGCCTTCACAATGGCTCGAGGTGGGCAGATGTCGATGCAGTCGCCGCACCGGGTGCAGGCGGCCAGGAATCCGATCTCCTCGATGGCCCCAGGCGGCCGCAGCACGGGCAGCGGCGACACTCTCCGCTCCGTGCGGCGGACCACCTCTTCCGCGAGACGACCGACCGTATCCCGGAAGAAGTCCCGCCGGTCCCCCGCCTCTCCCTTGAGAAACTCGGATATCGGCTGCCGCTTGGCCATTCTCGAGTAATCGCAGTGACGGGGATGCCTCGCGGCTCCCCGTCCGTTGGTCTCACGATGCGGTACGGTGTCGCGGTCCCCCGTCGACCGACCGTTTCCAGGCGAAAGGTACCACGCTCGAGGCGGACGAGCGACGCTCGCCATCCCCGCCGAATCGGTCCTATCTTTGGCAGGGATCGAGCCCGCGGAAACGATGCGACCACCTTCGTCCTTCTTCCGTCCGGCCTACCTGGCCCTGCCTCTTGGTGAGCTCGAGGCCCGTGCCGTGGCGGCCATTCGTGCGCTGGGAGATTGCCACTGCTGCCCCCGGCACTGCGGCGTCGATCGGTTGGCCGATCGATGGTCCGCCTGCAAGACCGGACGACACACCGTGATCAGCAGTTGGTTTCCACACTTTGGGGAAGAGGACTGCCTGCGTGGCTGGCACGGCTCAGGCACAATATTCTTCGCCCACTGCAATCTCCGCTGCGTGTTCTGCCAAAACTTCGACATCAGCCAAAACGTCCGGCCTGGTGGCGCCGCGCGCGGCGTCGGGGCACCGCAGCTCGCCGAGATCATGCTCGCCCTGCAAGACCAGGGTTGCCACAACATCAACCTGGTCACGCCGGAGCACGTCGTGCCACACGTGCTCGAGGCGCTCGCCATCGCCGCACCGGCGGGGCTCCGTCTGCCCATCGTGTACAACACGAGCGCCTACGACTCGCTCGAGAGCCTCGGCTGGCTCGATGGGATCGTGGACGTGTACATGCCGGACTTCAAGTACTGGACGCCCGAGTCATCGCGCCGATTCCTTAGAGCTGCGGACTACCCTGAGGTCGCCCGCGCGGCGTTGCAGGAAATGCAGCGGCAGGTCGGCGCGCTGGTGATCGACGAGACCGGTCTCGCACGCCGGGGAGTCCTGCTGCGGCACCTCGTCATGCCAAACGGTATCGAGGAGACGCGGGCGATCCTCGAGTGGGTTGCCAATACCCTTGGCGCCGACACCTACGTGAACCTCATGGACCAGTACCGGCCGGCGGGTCGCGTGGGACCGACACACTACCCGGAGCTGAACCGGCGTACGACGGCCGCGGAGTACGGTGCCGCCGTGCAGCTCGCAGTGCGACTCGGGCTGCGACTCGACACGCGCCATACGCCGCTGCCTTGGCCACGCTGAGCGGGTCGGCGTCGGCCCCGCGGCGGCATCCGTTATCTTTAGAGCCGCATGCTGGCCTATATCCTCATCCTGCTGTCGCAACTGCAGATCCCCGATCCCGTGGGATACGTCAACGATTTTGCGGGCATCCTGGATCCTGCCGTCGAGCGGCAGATGCAGGCCGTGATCGAAGAGGTGCGACAGAAGTCCGGTGGCGAGATCGTGGTCGTGACACTGTCGGACCTCGGTGGCCGCGAGGCCATGGACGTCGCACGTGATATCGGCCGCGCCTGGGGTGTAGGCGCCGCAGGCTCGGGAGTGGGAGACCGGACCCGGAACGCGGGCGTCATCCTCCTGCTCAAGCCGGGTCAGCGGCTGGGCGACGGGACGGCAAATCTTGCAATAGCAACAGGTTACGGCTCAGAGGGCTTCGTGACCGACGCCCGCGCCGGACGAATCCGCGACCAGATCGGCCGGCTTGCCACCTCCGAGGGCAGCTATGGAGCCGGGCTGCTCGGTGGCGTCTGGCTCCTGGCGCAGGCGTACGCCGAGGAGTTCGAGTTCGACCTGACCGGCCAACCGCCCGCAAGCGTGCAGCCGGCCCCCCAGGATCCGGGTGGCGGGTTCGGCGGGCTTGGTGTAGTCGTACTCTTCGCCTTCCTGTTCCTCATGAACGGTCTAGCCCGGGCCCGGATGTACGGCGGGTATCGGCGGCACGGGAGCTTCCTCCCATGGTTGCTCCTCAGCATGCTGATGAGCGGGGGGAGGCACCGCGGGGGCTTTGGAGGAGGGGGATTCGGCGGAGGAGGCTTCGGTGGCGGCGGGTTCGGCGGATTCGGGGGCGGCGGGGGTTTCGGCGGTGGCGGCGCTTCAGGGAGTTTCTAGCATGGCGAAAGACACACTCGGCAAGGTTGAGGCGCTCGCGGAGCGGCTCGAGCAGCAACTCGGCGACAACCTCGTCGCGTTTTGCCTCTATGGCCCTGCGGTCCGGCACGACACGCGCGAGGGGGACCGAGCCCCGACGACGCTGTTGATCCTGCGGGATGCGGCGCCGGCCAGCCTGCGCCCGATCGAGCGGGCCATCTCGGACTGGACTCGAAAGGGCAATCCACCGCCCCTCGTGTTCGCTGAAGCGGGATGGCGGGCCTCGGCCGACGTGTTCCCCATCGAGATCGAGGACATGCGCGAGGCGCATCAGTTGGTACGAGGCAGCGATCCGTTCCTCGAGACGACCACCGACCGGGAGGACCTGCGGCGCCAGCTCGAGCGTGAGGCCAGAGGCAAGCTGCTCCGGTTGCGGACGGAGTTCGTGGCGGCGGCGCCGAAGGGCAAGGATCTCGAGGACCTGCTGCTCGACTCCATCGGCACGTTCTTCGTGCTGTTTCGCGCGGTCCTGCGACTCGTCGGCGACGCACCGCCACAGACACCCAAGACGCTGGTCCAGGCGACCGCGGCGGTCGTGGGATTGGACGGCACCGCATTCGACTGGATCGTGGACAAGCTGGTGGGCCACAATGTCCCATCGCTCCAATCCTACGATCCCGTCGGTGACCGCTACGTCGAGCAGATCGAGCGATTCGTGCAGTTCATCGACACCTATGACACCGCCGGCGAGCGGCCGGCACCGGAGCAGGAGCAAGGAGCATGACGCGCACACTCGTCCTCACGGCCTGCGTTGCCCTGGCGACATCGGGCTGCGGCTATAATCGCATACAGACCCTGGATGAGCAGGTGAACGGGTACCGCAGTCAGATAGAGGTGCAGCTGCAGCGCCGGGCGGACCTCGTCCCCAATCTCGTCAATACGGTGAAGGGCTTCGCTGAGCAGGAATTGGCGATTTTCGAGGAGGTCTCGAACGCGCGAGCGCGTCTCAGCGGAGCCGTCGAGGGGGGAACGCTCTCGGAGATGGCGGCGGCGAACCAGGCGCTCACCTCCTCGCTCGGGCGGTTGCTGGCTGTCGTCGAGGACAATCCCGAGATTCAGTCGAACGAGAACTTCCGTACACTGCAGGACCAGTTGGAGGGCACCGAGAACCGAATCGCCACCGCCCGCATGGACTACAACAATGCGGTGCGGGAGTACAACGCGTACATCCGGCGGTTCCCCCAGGTGCTCACGGCGAAAGTGATCAGTGCGGGACCGCGGGACTACTTCGAGGCGGAAGAAGGCGCAGCGGAGGTTCCGACCGTCGAGTTCTGAGGTCCAGCGGTTGCATCGGGGTTTGCATCGAGCATCGACGGGCGGAGCGGGTCAGGAGACGCGCTCCGCCCACGTCGTTGGTGGGGTGCCGCGGTACGGCTAGTGGATCTCGACGTCGGCCGCTGCCTCAATCACTTTGATCAACTCGACGTGATCCGCCGCTTCGCCTAGTGCAGAGCGCGCCTGCGCAAATGCCCGCTTGGCCACCCCGATCGCCTCGTGCGGTACCCCACTGTCCTGCAGCACCTTGAGCGCGATGCCCACATCCTTGTCCAAGAGAGCGAGACGGAACGTACGCGGCCAGGCACGCGTGAGGACACGCTCGGGGATCAGGTTCTCAGTGACGTTGGACCGCCCGCTGGACGCGTTGATGACCTCCACGGCTCGCTCGCCGGCGACACCGAGTTTCACGAGCGCCGCGAGCGCCTCACCTGCTGCCTGAATGTTGATCGCGAGCAGTGCGTTGTTGAGCGCCTTCACCGCATGGCCGGTCCCAACCGGGCCAACATGCACGACCTTGGCCGCGAACGCGTCCACCACCTCGCGAGCACGTTCCACCGCGGTGGCATCACCGCCGAGCATCACCGTGAGGGTTCCCGCCTCGGCCCCACTGGTGCCACCGCTCACCGGGGCGTCCACGAAGTCCACCCCGCGATCGGCGAGCCATGCGTGGATCTCGCGCGAGCCTGCCGGATCGCCCGAAGTACAGTCGACGTGCAGCTGCCCTGTCGTCCATGCTGGTGCTGCCGCACGGGTCACCTCCAGGACCTCGACCGACGTCGGCAGGCACGTGACGACGACGTTGGCTGCATCGACCAACGCCGTCGGGGTGTCGGCGACGGCGGCCCCGGTCGACGCTGCGAACGCCCGTGCGCGTTCGATGGTCCGGTTCCAGACAGTGGTCTCGAACCGTTCGGCGATGTGGACCGCCATCGGCCGGCCGATGGCCCCAAGTCCCGCGAATCCCACTCGTAGCGTCATGGACCCTCCGCTGCTGCATGCGGAACGGCCCCAGGAACACCCCGGGGCCGCCCACCTTCTACGTCGTGACCGTTGCGCGCCATGAGCTGGCGCGGCTCAGTGACTCAGCAGTTGTCGCCTGAGCCGCATCATCCGACGCCGCACCGAGCCATCCAGGATCCGGTCACCCAAGCGGAGGATCACGCCTCCCAGGATGCCCGGATCCTCCCGGAAGTGCGCGATGACCTCTTTCCCGGTCGCCTCCCGAAGTCGGGCGACGACCGTGTTCCGGAGCGCCTCATCGGGCGTGCGCGCCATCGTGACGCCGACGTGTACCCTGTTGTGTTTGGTGTCGACCAGGGCACTGAACTGCTGCGCGATGTGTGGCAGCAGATGTTGGCGCCCTCGCTTGATCACGGCGGCGAGGAATCGCAAAAACTCGGCCGGCGCTACCTCTGCCAGGGCGGACTCGAGCACCCGTTCCTTGCTGTGTCGGGGCACGCGCGGCGACTCGATGGCAACCCGGATGCGACGGTCAGCCGCCATGGCCGCCGCGAGCCCACCCATCAGGTCCGCGAACCGGTCCGTCGCTCCCAAGCGCTCGCCAAGCTCGAAGAGCGCCTCGGCGTAGTTGCGGGCGATGGTCGGCTCTCTCACTTCAGCTCGGTCTCCACTGAGGCCAGGTAGCCCTCAACGATCTTCCGATCGCCCTCACGGTCGAGCTGTTGCTCGATCAATCTGGAAGCGGCGGCGAGCGACAGCTCGACCGCTTCCCGTCGGAGCTCAGTGAGCGCGCGATCCCGCTCTTGCTCGATCTCCCGCCGGGCCCGCTCGAGAATCCGCTCCTGCTCCTCGTGGGCCCGGGCGATCAAGTTCTGGCGTTCCTTCTCGGCGAGCCCCTTCGCCTCGTTGATCAGGCCGTGTGCCTCTTCACGCGCACCCGCGACCAACTTGCGGTGCTCCTCCAGCGCGGCCTGGGCCTCGCTGTTGAGGCGCTCGGCGTCGGCTAGTTGCTCCGCGATCTTCCGCTCGCGCTCCTCGGTGAGGCGCACGATCGGGGGCCAGGCGTACTTGCGCAGGGCGAACAGCAGGACGAGGAACACGACCCACGTCCAGAACATCAGCCCGGGCTCGAGCGCAAACGGTCCGCCGAGTCCGCCCTCCGCCTCTTCCGCAGCCACCAGCAGCAGCAATAGTGCGGTCATGGATCCGTCAGATGATCTTCGCCACCAGCGACATGATGATCGCGATGATCGTGGCTCCCTCCATCAGGAAGGCGATCAGCAGCGACGTGCCGCGGATGTCGTTGGCCGCGGCCGGCTGCCGGGCGATCGCCTGGGCCGTCTGCGAACCGATCCAGCCGAGCCCGAGCCCGGCACCGAGCAGCGCCAATCCGATTCCGAGACCGACGCCCAGCACTTCGTTGACGGCCGCACCGGCCGGCTCCGCCTGTACGAGCACAGCAGCAAACATGTTCAGCATGTATTCACGTCCTCGCTCAGAACACGGGAGATGATCGACTGTCTGCGTCTGTGCGATCCGGGCCGCTTCTCCCATCGCGACCCTGCTCGACCGTCCGCCAACGGCCACCGGGCCAGCGGACTTCCCCGGCCCCTCGGCCGGGTACGTGTCGGGGCGGCGCGAGACGCTCGGCCCGCCCCCTCCTACGGTCTTAGCGCCCTACCGCCTCAATGCTCATGTACGATCACGCCGATCAGCACGGCGGTGATGAGTGTGAAGACATAGGCCTGCACGAAGGCGACGATGATCTCCAGCAGCATGACGCCGAGTACCAGTGCGGCCGACCCGGCGCCGATCGCCCAGTTCCACATCTGAATGTGGCCGAACAAGAAGATCATGCCGAACAGCGCCAGGATCACGAAATGGCCGGCGGTCATGTTGCCGAACAGTCGCACGCACAGTGCGAACGGCTTGACCAGCTTGCCGATGATCTCGATGGGCGCCATGGCGACCGAGATCACCAGCGCACCAGCTCCGCTCATCCCCGGCGCTGGGGGGAAGATCGTCTTCATGTAGCCGCGCCAGCCAAGCTTCACGACACCGCTCACCTCGATGACCCCGAGGGAAAGCAGGGCCATCGCGCCAGTGACGGCGAGGTTCCCGGTGGGTGTCGCTCCCCACGGCAGCAGTCCGAGTAGGTTGCAGTAGAGGAGGAAAAAGAACAGTGTCATGATGTACGGGGCGAACTGCCGGCCGTCGTGCCCGATGTTCGCGATCGCGACATCGTTGCGCACCCACAGAGCCAGCGCCTCCACCGCGTTGGCGAATCCTCGTGGGGCGCGCTCACCAGCCCGTTGCCGCTCCAGCCGGCGCGCTGCCATCCACATGGTGAGGAACACCAACAGCGCAGCAAACGCCATGTAGATGGCGTGCTTGGTCGGTGTGAGGTTGAAGGTGAGCGCACCGAGGTGCATGTCGGGAAGGACCTTCCCGTACTCCCAGACGAACAGCGGCGAGAAGTCCAGGGCGTACGCATCCGCCGTGTGGTGCATCAGGAGCTCGCCGATATCTACTTCGTGCTGTATCATCGCAGCAATCGCATTTCACTGAAGAGGAGCGGCAGGAGCACGCCGACGTACCCGATCGCGGCGGGTAGCGGCGGGAACACCTCCCGCTTCCACGTCACCAGCACGAGGAACACGGCCACGCCGACCAGCCGCAATCCCATCCCCATGGCCCATCGCGCCATCAGGGTCTTCGTCGGTCCCCGGATCACCGGCCTGATCAGGGCGACGGCGACCAGGTGGATCAGCGTCGCCAGGATCCCGAATCCCGCTGCGGCCGACGCCGCGGTCCCGTCCCACACGAGCCACGCGACCCCACCGATTGCCACCGTCAGTCCGAGGCCGAGCACAAGCTCCATCATGGACCACGCTCCGTGGGACGGCCCTCGTCCGGCGGCTTGACCCCAATCTGCAGCCTGCGGTAGATGCTCAGCGTGCCGAGTACTGCTCCGAGCAGCGCCCCCAGCACGAGCAGGACCGGGAACGTACCGACCCACCGGTCGAGCAGCCAGCCGCCGGCCATGAAGACGAGCACGCCGGCGGCGAACATGCACCCGAGTCCTGAGTAGCGATACACATAGACCAGGGGAGGCCGCGGAGCATTGACGGGGCCCATGAGCGCCCGAAATGTACCTTGTCCGGCCCTATTCGCAACCGACGCTCCCAGTGGCTCTTGCGACCATTTTCCGCTAGGATCATTGGGCGGCACGGGCACACCTGCGTGTTCGTTTGCGCCGCGTCACCCAGCGAAGGGGTGTCATGAAGAGCGAGGCCGCACGCGTCGATCGGGATATCGAGCTGCTCACCCGTCTGGCGACAGCTCGGGATCGCCTACTGGAGCAGGTCCGACTCAGGATCGTCGGGCAGGATCAGGTGCTCCAGGGTATCCTCGCCGCCATCGTGTCCGGAGGGCACGCGCTGCTGATGGGTGTCCCCGGGCTGGGCAAGACCCTGATGGTCTCGACGATTGCCAATGCGCTCGACTTGCGCTTCTCACGCATCCAGTTCACACCGGACCTGATGCCGAGTGACATCACCGGCACGGAAATCCTCGAGGAGGACGCCACCACGGGGCGGCGCTCCTTCCGATTCGTACAGGGCCCGATCTTCGCCAACATCGTGCTGGCGGACGAGGTCAACCGGACGCCACCGAAGACGCAGGCGGCGTTACTGCAGGCCATGCAGGAGCACGAAGTCACGGCGGCCGGGCAGACCTATGCACTCCCGGCACCGTTCTTCGTGCTGGCGACCCAGAACCCCATCGAGCAGGAAGGCACGTACCCCCTGCCCGAGGCGCAACTCGATCGCTTCATGCTCGAGATCGCCGTGCGATACCCGAGTCGGGCCGAGGAGGAGCGGATCGTTGAGACGACGACTGGCGACGAGGTTCGGTCCGTGGAGGCCGTGCTCCAAGCCGAGGAACTGGTGGAGATTCAGCATCTGGTGCGCCGGATTCCGGCGCCTGGTCCGATCGTGCGGGCAGCGGTTGCACTCGCCCGTATGACGCGCCCCGATCAAGAGGCACCGCCCTTCATCCGAGAGTACGTGAGCTGGGGCGCCGGCCCACGTGCCTCGCAGTACCTCGTGCTGGGCGCGAAGGCACTGGCCGCTCTGGACGGCCGACCCATGGCGGACCTCGACGACGTGCGGGCCGTCGCGCCGTCGGTGCTGCGGCACCGGGTCGTGGTGAACTTCGCCGCCGAAGCGGCCGGTCGCTCGGCGGACGACATCTGTCGCCAGCTCATCGACGAAGGAGCGTGGCCGACGGCCTGATCGCGGCCACTGCTGCCCCCCATGACAGACGAGCCCATCCTCCTCGAGGTCCCGCAGTTCGAACAACCCGACGACGTCACCTGCGGGCCGACGTGTCTCGCGAAAGTCTATCAGTACTACGGCTTCGAGCGTCCGCTCGAGGCCGTCATCGCAGAGACGTCGCGCAATCCCGACGGCGGGACGCTCGCCGTGAACCTCGGCATCAGCGCGATGCAGCATGCCTTCCGACCGACGCTCTATCCCTTCGGCCTACGGGTCTTCGACCCGACGTGGCGACGACTATCGCGCGAGGACCTGATCGCCAAGCTCGAGGTGCGAGCGGCGGCAGTAGACAGCCGCAGACTAGAGCGTGCCGTTCGGGCCTACGCGGAGTACCTCCGCCTCGGTGGGCGCGTGCGGTTCACTGAACTCACCTCACGGCTGCTCGTCTCGACCCTGCGGCGCGGTCACCCGATCCTCACCGGACTCAGCGCGACCTATCTGTACGGCACGTCCCGCGAGACCCAGGACCGGTACGACGACGTCGCCGGGAGCTCGGCGGGACATTTCGTCGTCGTGTGTGGCTATCGCCCACGTACCGGCCGCTTCCTCGTTGCCGACCCGTTCCGCAACGTCCCCCTGAGCCGCACGGGGCGATACACGGTCTCGGCCGACCGGCTGATTGCCGCCATCCTGCTCGGCGACCAGACGTACGACGCGGTTCTGCTCACGCTCGGGGCGCGTCGGAGGGGTCGATGACGGCTCCGCGGCGCCCGCGTGGGGTCCTCGCCGTGACCGATCTGTCCGCAGCACGCGATCTCGGTGACGTGCACGTTGTGACGGCCGATGACTACCTCGGCGGCGAAGCCGACACGGTCGACGAGGGACTGACCGTCGTGAACCTGTGCCGGTCGTATCAGTATTTGAGCCGCGGGTACTACGTGTCCCTGATCGGTGAGGCCCGACACCACCGTGTCATTCCGTCGATCGAGACGATTCAGGCGATCAGTGACCCGTTCGTCTACTTCCGAACGCTCCAGGAGGCCGGCCTCGAGACGATCGAGTACCGCATCGCACGCGGCGGCCATCGGCTGCTGCCGCGGCTCATCGTGCCGGAGCCGTCACCTGGCCCTCACACCGAGCCTCAGCCCGAGCCGATGATGGCCGCTCCGGCCGATGACGCGCCGCCCCGCTACGAGCGCGTGCGACGCACCTACCGGGAAATCACAAGCGTCCTGGGCCGAACGACGGAGACCGAATTCCGCCGCATCACCTCGGCGATATTCCGGGTGTATCCGGTACCCATCCTTCGGATCCGGCTCTACTGGGACCCCGAGGAGGAGGACTGGCAGATCGGGCAGATCTATCCGGTGGCGTTCGATGTCCTCGGGCCCGACGAGGTCGCGCTGCTCGCAACCGAACTTGGCAAGGACCGGCTGCGTCGCCGCGCAGCAGACACGGCGGAGGCCCGTCCGTTCCGCATCGCCTGCCTGTTCGATGAAAACGACCCCTATGCGCCGACCGACGAGGCAACGCTCGAGCGGTTCGAGCGTGCCGCCGAGCGGCACAACGCGCTGTTCGAGGTGATCGGGCGGGAGGATCTCGCGACGCTCGCCGAGTATGACGCCCTGTTCATCCGCACGGTCACGGCCATCGATCACTACGCGTTCACGTTCAGCCGGACCGCCGAGAGTCTCGATATCCCGGTGATCGACGACCCCCGCTCGATCATGCGGTGCAGCAACAAGGTGTACCTCCACGAACTGTTTCAGAAGCACGGTCTTGCCACTCCCCTGACGGCCATCATATCGCGCAAGACGCCGCCCGCGGACGTCGAAGCACTCGGACTGCCGATCATCCTCAAGCTGCCGGACGGCACCTTCTCACATGCGGTGAAGAAGGCAGGGACGCTGGAGGAGTTGGAGCGGATCAGCAAGGAGATGTTCCGCCGCTCTCCACTGCTGATCGCCCAGGAGTTCACGCCAACGGCGTTCGACTGGCGCATCGGCGTACTCGACGGCGCGCCGCTGTTCGCGGCGAAGTATCACATGGTCAAGGACCACTGGCAGATCGTGGGCCGGTGGAAGACGGGCCGGACCCGCTACGGGAAGGTGGAGGCGGTTCCGCTCACCGGCGTCCCTCCCGCGGTCGTCACCCTGGCTCTGGAGGCGGCAGCCCTCATTGGCGACGGCCTGTACGGCGTCGATCTCAAGGAGACGGCGTCGGGCACCGTGGTGATCGAGGTGAACGACAACCCCAACATCATGGAGGGCGACGAGGACGCCGTCGAGCGGGATCGCATCTACGACGCGATCGTCGCCACGCTCTTGCGCCGGATCCGGGTGCCCCACGGCGGGAGCGACCATCGTTGACCGAATCGCGACGTCCGTACCGCCCGTTCGAGGTCGTCGGGCTCGAGCTGGAGTACCCGGTGGTGGACGCCGATCTCGTTCCACAGTGTCTCGTCGAGCCCGCATTTCGCCACTACCGTGGCCGCCCGACCTCTGACATCGAATCCGCCAACGTCGGTTTCTCCAACGAGCTGGCGGCACATGTCTTCGAGATCAAGACCATCCGCCCGCAACGCTACCTCGATCGTGCCGAACGGCAGCTGGTGAACGGCCTCGAGCGCTTTGCGCGCCTGCTCGACTCGGTGTTCGGCGCACGGCTGCTGCCCACGGGCATGCACCCGTTCATGCGGCCCGAGGAGACCCGACTCTGGCAGCGGGCTGGCCGGAGGATCTACCACACCTACGACCGCGTATTCGGGATCGGCGGGCACGGCTGGCTCAACGTGCAGGCGAGCCACGTCAACCTCCCCTTCGGTACGGAGGAGGAGACGATGCGCCTGCACACTGCAATCGCCTGCCTGCTACCCTACCTGCCGGCGCTTTCCGCAAGTTCGCCTATCTACGAGGGAAGCATCGGCCCGTACGTAGACAACCGGCTGGCGTTCTACCGGGACAACCAACGGAGGATTCCGCTCATCACTGGATCCGTGGTGCCGGAGATCGTGGGCTCCTTCCGCGAGTACCGCAGCCGGATTCTGAAACCGATCTATCGCGCGCTCGATGACGTCCCGGGTGGAAACGTGTTGCAGCACGAGTGGGTGAACTCCCGTGGTGCGATCGTGCGGTTCATGCGCCGGGCGATCGAGATCCGCGTGCTCGATGTCCAGGAGTGCGTCCGGTCTGACGTCGCGATCGCGCTCTTCGTACGCGAGTCACTGCGCTGGATGGTCGACTGTCTCCGAGATGGCACGCTCACTCCACCCGCACACGGGGTGCTCGTACAGGATTTCACGGCGGTGATCCGGAACGGTAGCCTCGCAGCGATCGCTGCCCCCCATCTCCGGCTACGCTCCCGGCGCCCCCAAACGGCTCGCGCCGTACTCCAGCACCTCTTCGAGCAGATCGTCGAGCGCGTACCGGAGCGGGATCGGGTGTATCTCCCGACCCTGTCGGACCGGGTGACGTTCGGGAACCTCTCCGAGCGCATTGCGGCCAGGGTCCGGCTGCGCGCGCCGCGCCGCGGGGCCCGGCAGCGTGCAGTGATCAGGGAGATCTACGAGGAACTGGCTGCGTGCCTCAGAACGAACACACCATGGCACGGTTGACTCCGCCCGAGATCGTCCTCACCTGCGAGCATGCAAGCCGGCGCTTTCCAACGGAGCTTGGGTCTCTGGGACTCTCCGCCGCCCAGCGACGGTCGCACATCGCCTGGGATCGGGGTGCGGCGTCACTGACTCGGGCGCTCGCCGCGGCATTGGGCGGGTCGCCCTTGCTTGCTCGGTACTCCAGGATCGTCGCGGATCTGAACAGGAGCCCGTCACATCCGCGCGTCGTCCCACGGGTCGCGTTCGGGACACCCGTTCCCGGCAACGCTCGCCTCACCCGCGCAGAGCGCGCAGCGCGCCTTGCCCGATACCATACGCCGTGGCGTGACCATGTGTACGCCGTGATCGCCCGAGCCGTCAGCGCCCCAGCCGGGTGCATCCATCTGAGCGTACACAGCTTCACACCGACGCTGCACGGTGTCGAGCGAAACGCGGACGTCGGCCTGCTGTACGACCCACAACGAGTAGCGGAGCGGCTGCTCGCCGGCGCGCTGCGCGAACGGCTCACCGGTGAGGGAGTGGCCGTCCGCCGCAACTATCCGTACCGCGGCACCGCGGACGGATTCACGACGTGGTGTCGGCGGCGCTTCCCGAGCACCCGATACATGGGCATCGAAATCGAGCTGAACCAACGGCTGGTGGGGCGTGCGGGCGTGCAACGCCGAGTCGTCGGCTCGATGGCCGACGTACTTGGAGCTTGGAGGCCTTAGGGGACCGGTGACTCCGCGCCGATGTGCCGCCAGAGGAAGTCGGCACGCGCCATCCGAGTGAGGATGTCATCCACGTAGCGGAGGTAGGAGGGGCTGTCCACCCCCGGATGCCACCGGCTGGGCCGCGGTAGGCTCGCTGCGAGCTGCGCTGCCTCGCGCTCGGTGAGCGAGGACGCGGACGTGCCGAAGTAGCTCCGCGCCGCCGCTTCCGCACCGTACACACCGGGTCCAAACTCGACCACGTTCAGATACAGCTCGAGGATTCTCTCCTTCGACAGCTCGCGTTCGAGCTGCCAGGTGAGCATCACTTCCTTCAGCTTGCGGAGCGGATTGCGAGACGGCGAGAGCCAGAGATTCTTCGCAAGCTGCTGGGTGATGGTCGATGCGCCACGCAGCGGCCTGCCTTCCTCGAGTGACTCCCGGATGGCCGCACGGATCTCGACTGCCGAGAAGCCCGAGTGGGAAAAGAACTCCATGTCCTCGGCGGCGACGACTGCACGCTTGAGATGGGGCGATATCCGCTCCCCGCGAACCCATTGCCACGCGATGGCATCCGACCGGCCGGCGGCGTGCTGTCGCTGCCTGTAGCGGTCGATGAACGCCGTCGATCGAGGACGGGATATCGCCAGTGACCCGACATCCGGCCAGGTCAGGACGACGAACAGTCCGGCAACTGTCCCGAAGAGGGCCGCCGCCGCACAGCCGATCCGGAATGGGCGATGGCTCGTGAGACGCATCAGCGCCGCGCGCATACCCAAGAATCACGCGAGAGAACCTGTCGCCGCAATGACCTCGCCGACACCAGTGTGCAGCGTATATTCGCCGAGGATATCCTCTTGGATCCCGAGATCGAGTCGTACATGCGGATCGACGCCGACTACACCCGGAACGCACTGACCGCACTGGTTCGAATCAACTCGGTGAACCCACGCTTCACCGGCGGTACGACGAGCGAGCGCGAGATCGCGGTCTACGTGGCGGACGCCCTCACGGCCCTCGACGTGGACGTGACGCAGCACGAGCCCGAGGCAGGCCGCGTGAGCGTCGTGGGACGGCTGCCCGGATCGGGGGCGGGCCCCTCTCTGATCCTCTATGCCCACATGGATACGGTCGGCGTGGACGGGATGGAAGCGCCGTTCGACGCCGTTGTCCGCGACGGCCGGCTCTACGGACGGGGCAGCTACGACATGAAAGGCGGGCTCGCCGCCTGCCTCGGCGCGGTCCATGCCCTCGTTCGCGCACCGCAGTCGCTGCCCGGCGACGTGATCCTGATGGCGGTGGCCGACGAGGAGGCGGCGAGCATCGGCCTCACGGACCTGCTTTCGCGATATTCGGCCGACGCGGCGATCGTGACCGAGCCGACGGACCTCGCACTCTGCGTGGCACACAAGGGATTCAGCTGGATCGAGGTACGAACGCGCGGGCGCGCAGCACACGGCAGTCGGTTCGAGGAGGGGATCGATGCCAACCTGCGGATGGGTCGGTTCCTCGCGCGACTGGAGGATCTCGAGCGGGAACTGCGCTCCCGCCCACCCCATCCACTGCTCGGCCCACCCTCCCTGCACGCAGGGGTGCTGGCCGGCGGGACCGGTGCCAGCATCTACGCCGCGGAGAGCCGTGTGGAGATCGAGCGCCGGACGATCCCCGGCGAAACGGAAGTCGGCGTCGTGGCGGAGATCGTGCGCCTCCTCGACGCACTCGCAGGTGAAGATCCCAGCTTCCGGGGAGAGGCGAAGGCATTGCTCACTCGGGAGCCATTCGAGACCGCACCGGACGGCGCGGTCGCGCGTGCCGTCACAGCCGCGGCGACCCAGGTCCTCGGTCGGTCTCCACCGGTCGTCGGCATGTCCTACTGGATGGATGCGGCGGTGTTCCACGCCGCAGGGATCGACACCGTCGTCATCGGCCCGACGGGTTCGGGCGCCCACGCCGTCGAGGAGTGGGTCGACGTCTCCTCGGTGCTCCGACTCGCCGAGATCCTGCGTGTCGCCGCCATCCGCTATCCGGCGAGCGGCGCCATCGCCGAGCAGCATCCGGAAGCGGACTGACGTCAGTCGGGTTTGCCCCGTTGCGTCCCCGAGCGGCGCCGAGTTGGAAGCTCGGCCGGTGCTACCGTGCGGCGGTGGCGGTGGTTGCGGCCACCGAGGCCACCATCACAGCCGCCTGCATCGCCCGCACCACCTCCCTGGTCGCCTCACCCACGACGTTCCCGTCTGTGAGGTCCTGCAGCCGCTTCTTCCGGTCCTTCAGCCGCTTCTTGTCGAACACGTGCGGCAGAATCCCGGTCGCATTCGCGATAGAGGCGAGAACGGCGCTACGCGGATCGATGTCTCGCGCGGGTGTGAAGATCGCTCGGCGAAGCCGCTTCACGATCTCCCGTTCCGGCTTTGGGTCCCTTTCGGGGTAGATCGTGCGAGAGAACACCAGGAGCACCTTGTCCCGATCGACCTTCAGTATCCCGCGATCGACGAGGCCGTCGGCGACGCGCCGCTTGAGGTGGCGCATACCGGCAAACGTCGTGACCCATCGTGCCACTTGCCCCCGTCGCTTCGCCGTCGCGATCCGTTCGAGGCATTCGTCGAGTACGTCGTTGCTGAGCGGCGTGCGGTCCGATACCTCGACGAACCGCTTCTTGCCTTCCTCCACGACGTGGACACGCTCCCGCAGTAGCAGCTCTGCGACGAGCGCCGCACTCAGTGCGTGCTGGTAGTGCGTTCCGAAGTGGATCGTACCCTGCTTGTCTCTCAGGGACAGCAGCAGGACTTCCTCGTGCAGGAACAGTCCTCCGGGTCGTGTCGTGGTCACTGTGCAGCCTCCTTCCGGACGGGGACCATACCCACCGGAGCCCGAATCCAGCGCAGGATCTCCTTCAGCTTCGGAGGCTTGCCGGTGAGGAGCACGCCAATGCGGAAGACCTTCGCGCCCGCCCACAGCGCGATCACGATCGAGGCGAAGAGCAGACCGGTCGTGAGCACGTACTCGAGCAGTGACGGAGGACCCGCGGCCCGATTCATCATCACGAATGGCGTGAACGGGGGAACGTAGGACAGCAATCGAGCCAGCGCGCCGTTGGGGTCGCGCCCGATCGGCACCATTGTGAGGAGCGGTACGATGAGCACGAGCATCACAGCAGGCATCATGTTCTGTGCATCGCTCACCGTGTTACAGACCGAGCCGAGCCCGACGAGGATCGCCGCATAGAACAGGTATCCGAGAAGGAAGTACGCGAGGAACGAGCCGATGAGCAGTGGATCGGACGCGAGTGTCGAGAGCGGAAGATCGGGCGAGGCGCCCAGCAGGCCCGGCAGATACTTGGTGGCGAGGAAGAACGCCAGCAGCCATGAGAGGACCATCGTGAGTCCTGTTGCAGCGATACCGATGATCTTCCCGGCAAGGAGCTGGACCGGTGAAACGGACGAGAGCAGCACCTCGATCACCCGGCTCGACTTCTCCTCGACGGTGTTCATCATCAGCATCTGGCTCACCGACCAGACCGAGATCCACAGCAGGTAGACGAACACCACCGGCGCCCACTGCCGCAACATGTCCCGCTCCCCGATCGACTCCTCCGCCCCACCGGCCGACAGCTTGCGCACGTCGAACCGGACCGGCGTCTGGATCCACCGGGCGACGCCGGGATCGATCCGCTCCCGCTCCAGTCGGCGCTCGCGGACCTCGCTCGTGGCGAGCGAGCCGAACCACTCCCGGAGGTCCTCGTCCGTGAGGTTCTTCGACACGTACCGGGACATCCCCACCCCGGCCACCGGATCTTCATGGAGCACGAAGTACGCGAACAGATCGTCTGCTGCCACCCGTTGCCCCAACGCCTCGGCCGCGTGCGGCCCTGGCGGAGCCGGCAACTGGACGTACCGCGTGAAGGAGAACGGGATATCGAGCGCCCGAAGTGATGCCTGCGAGGCCGTCGACCACCACGCCCCCAACGCGCTTCCGTGCGCAGTGTGCACGGCCCGCGCGTCGGCAGAGAGCATGTCTTCGTGGGAGGCATCAGCGAGCACTGCGGCCAGGGCCATCCGATCCGCGGACGTCAGCGCCGACAGATCGGCAGCGGCGCTGCGGAGCGGAGCAGGCAGGGCAGCCACACGTTCCGGAGCAGCGGCACGCTCTACGGCCGCGTCGAGTGCCAGCCGCAGGTCCTCGACCGAGATGCGACGGTTGATCGCATCGAGCAGCCAGCCGGACTCGTCGACGACCGCGTAGCGGCGGGCCGACTTGGTGCCCTCGAGCAGCCGCGGGACTACGATGAACGCCGACAGCAACACGGGGAAGAAGAGGATGCCGAACCAGAACCCCTTGGTCCGCACGTTCTGCACGTAGTCGCGGTGCGCAACCAGCAGGACCCGACTCATGTCCCCCGACCTCCCACCGCCCGAACGAACACCTCGTGGAGCGAGGGCTCGCGCATGTCGAACCGCCGGATCTCCAGCCGGTCGACCAGCAACCGGAGCAGCCGCTGTGGGTCCGCGCCCTCGGCGAGGAACAGTTCCGCCGTCTTGCCGGCGTCGTTCACGCGCGCGACGCCGGGAAGCCTCCACAGTTCGCCCCCGTCACCATCGTAGTCGATCACGATTGCCTGCTCACCGCTCTGCCGCACCTCGCGAAGGGTCCCGTCGAGCACCTTGCGGCCCTCGTTGATCAGGACGATGCCGTCGCAGATCATCTCGGCCTGTTCCATCACGTGCGTCGAGAAGATCACGGTCCGCCCCCGCCGCTTCACGTCGAGGATGAGGTTGCGAACCAGCTCCACGTTCACCGGATCGAGACCGGAGAACGGCTCGTCGAGAATCACCAGCTCCGGATCGTGGATCATCGTCCCGAGGATCTGGACTTTCTGGCTCATGCCCTTGGACAGGGTCTCGTTCTTCTTGTCGGCCCAGTCCCCGAGCCCGAACTCCCCGAGCATCCGACGCGCGCGGGACCTCGCTTCGCCCGCTGGCATCCCTTTCAAGCGGCCGAAATACGAAAGGATCTCGCTCGCCCGCATCTTCTTATAGAGACCCCTCTCCTCCGGCAGGTAGCCGAGCCGGTCCTTCACGGCCTCGGGATTCCCATTCCCGAGCACTCGGATCCTGCCAGCATCCGGGTAGAGGATGCTCATGACCATCCGAATGGTGGTCGTCTTACCGGCTCCGTTGGGCCCGAGGAACCCGTAAATCGTTCCGCGAGGCACCTCGGCCGACACGCCGTCCACCGCGAGCACGTCGCCGAAGCGCTTCGTGACCCCGTCGAGGGCCAGCGCAGCGCTCATATCCATGTGGTAAATCTATTTGACGGTCCGGGCCCTAGCGACTTTGGGTTGTCGGCAGACTCAGCTTCGTGACCCGCCCTCCAGGACCGACGAGCCAACCGACACTCGTGCCCGCGACACCAAGCCCCCAGTAGTCAGCCGAGTCGAGAAGCGCCCAAGAGGCTCCGTGATCGAACGAGGCTGCCGCTCCTCCGGGCCCCACAGCAACCAGTGCCGGGGGATCACTGGCCGGGACGTAGGCGGCGCCGTAGACCGCGCCCGTGAAGGGCGGCACGCCACCACGCGACCAGGTCTGTCCGCCATCGGTCGATCGCGCCACCCGGTCCGTGGCGCTTCCCGGCTCTCCGATGGCACCGCCAACCACGATAACCGTGTCGGCCGTCCAGACGGCCACCGACGTAATGCCGGCGGCCTCGCCGCTCACGATGGGCGTTGCGTAGGCGTGCCACGTCTGGCCCCGATCGCGGGTCACGAGCACGCGGGCGGGCGACGCATTGCCGGTACCGATCCACGCCGAACTGTCATCTACGGTGGTCACGCACGTGCCGCTGGCGGCGAAGCCCCCCTCGCTCTCGGCGGCGGGTGGCAGATACGTTGAGGGAATTCGCCGCCACGTGATACCGTCAGCGGTCTCGAAGATCACGAAGGCTCCCTCGACCGCGTCGCTGAACGCGATGCCGCCCGTGGCATCCCAGAACGCCAGGCAGTCGAAGAACGCCTCCGGGATGTCGTTGACGAACTGGAGGCTCCAGCTCTCGCCGCCGTCGATGGTCCGGTAGATCCGGGACCGCTCACCGGGACCGGCGCTCAACAGATACGCGGTGGACCCACTCACTGCGTGTACGTCTCGGAACTGCAGCGAGTCGGCCCCCGGGACGGTCAACCGCTCCCAGTGTGTGCCGCCGTCCAGAGACCGCGCCACGGCGCCTTCGACGCCGGCGATCCAGACGATCCGGTCGTCAACCACGCTCACGGCCTGGAAGCGGGCGCTCGTCGGGAGGCTCTGATCCTCGAGCGCCGGCAGCGGACCTCGTGCCTCCGGCACGCAGGCGAGCGTCGTGAGGGCACCGAGCAGGCAGAGGGACAGACGAAGCGAGAGGGACATCGGTGACTCCGGCGGCAGCAGTATGCGGGCAACCCGGCCGAGCGCTTGCAAGGTAGCTCGGACGCGGGCTGCTGCCACGGAGGAGGCAACTCGACCGGCTGGACAGCGTTCTAAAGCATTGGGAATCAACGTGTTGAACTTCCGTTGACATCTTAGGTGCAGATTACGAGCTGCCTCGGAGATCACCATGAGCTACACGCTGCGCCTGTTCGGCTTGCCCGCCCTGCTCGGGGCCGATGGAGTGGCGCAGTCGCTTCGCACCCGCAAGCACGTCGCTTTGCTCGTCTATCTGGTGCTCGACGGTGTCGACCGCTCGACACCGCGCGAGCACTTGATCGAGCTGTTCTGGCCGGACGTGCCCTCGTCCAAGGGCAGGCACTCGCTTGCGCAGGCGCTGAGTGCGATCCGCCGCCAGCTCGGCGCAGCGGCGCTGCACCGGCTCGGGCGGACTGTCGTCTTCGTCGGGCGGGTGCCAACCGATCTCGAGGCCCTCGAAGACGACGGGAAGGTGCCGGTCGAGCTGCAACATCCGCTGCGCGGCCTGGATCACCTTGCCGGCCCGTCGTTCGAACACTGGCTCGACTCGACGCGCGAGCGGCTACGGCGTCGTGCCCGGGACGCGTTGACCCGACAGCTGGAGATCGCGCGCAGCAACGGTGATGGAGCCGCCGTTCACGAGCGTGCCGTCCATCTGTATCGCGCGGATCCACTGAGCGACACCGCGGTGCAAGCGCTCTGCGAGCGGATGCTCAACGACGGCGACGCGGCGACTGCAGCCGCCCTCGTGCGGCGCCACATTCAGCGCCTGCGAGAGGACGCGGGCGTGCAGCCGCCGTCTGGGCTCAGGCGATTGCTCCATCTCATGGAGCGTGGCCATCTCGCCACCCGTCGGGTGGATCGATCCGCCCCGCGGGCCTCCAGCTACCGTCCCCCGGAAGTGTTCGTCGGACGGGCGCCGCAGCTGAGCCGGTTGGAGCGGCAATGGACCGACGTGCCGACGG
>Ga0209536_100000645_pt1 | contig 56838 bp, 48 predicted proteins | sample DeeMarSeWOR28_12_FD_187461 | JGI IMG/M metagenome (GOLD analysis project Ga0209536, IMG submission 187461) | Marine sediment microbial communities from White Oak River estuary, North Carolina - WOR-2-8_12 (SPAdes) (version 2) | ecosystem: Environmental > Aquatic > Marine > Intertidal zone >... | reverse complement strand
AACATTTACGGGGGCGTAGTTCAGTTTGGTTAGAACGCCGGCCTGTCACGCCGGAGGTCGCGAGTTCGAGTCTCGTCGCTCCCGCCATTTTAAAAAAGGGTGCGGTTTTTACCGGGCCCTTTTTTATTCCCTCCGGCGTGCCATGCCTTTGATCAATGCCTTATTATGTATACATATTGGAAAGCCTCAAAGATGGCAGTGATTATGTGGGGTTAACCAACAATTTAGAAGATAGACTGAGGCGCCACAACGAGGGTCGAGTGGCATACACGAAGCCCCGTCGTCCCTGGAAATTAGTTTACTCCGAAGAGCACCCGGACAGATCAAGTGCTGCAAAGCGTGAGAGTGAAATCAAAGCTCATAAGCGCAGGGCTTTTATTGAAAAAATTAATTCAGAGATCTTGAACCCGCTTTGTTTCTGGTTAGAACGTCCCGCCTATCATGAGGGGAAGATCGCGAGTTCGAGTCTCGTCATCCCCGCCAGTAGTTTCAAGGGGTTAGAGTAATTCTAATCCCTTTTTTTATTGCCCGGTATGGTGAAAAGTATGACCATCCGGGTTAACTCTTTTTTGAAACAGAGCGTCAACCGCCTTCTTTTTATGGGACAAATTTAGGTGTGCGTACCGCGGTGTTGGGTTGATGTCGGTATTTGATGCAATTAAAACTGAAAAGATTGCTCAACATAGTAGAAAGGCAAAAAGCAGGGAAAGCCTCTATAATAGAATCGAAGAGGAACGCGAGACAAGTGAGGGTATCTATGATTGCTCGGTAGACTTTGACCTCGAAGCACCCCTGAAAAAGGCAGTCGTGTTTGAACTTACAGGTTTGATTGAGTCACAAGCCAATTTCTTGGTGAATATCCTGCTGTATTGGGTGTTCGCTTACCGTATAGGCAAAAAAGAACGAGGTAAAGGGCACCAAAAAATGAGTTATGGGCACTAATGTGGCCCAACCGACACCTGTGCGGTAGACGCTCGGCCCCCTTGTGCTTGCACCTGGATGAAGAATTGCACGCCCTATAACCGTGATAAAGTAGAAAATGATCTTCTCAAAAAACCCTTTCTCTTTGACACCAGGTGACATATTTTATATATTCCTTTCTAAAATGTCGTTCAAAACACATATTTTTTTTAAACTTCAGGAAGGCCGATTCACCAAAACTAGGAGTGACGAATGGACTTCGAATTTTCACAAGAACATATGAATTTCAGAGAAGTCATGAGAAAATTTGCTGAAAAAGAGTTTAATAAGTATCTCCCTGAAGCTGAAGAGGAGGAGAAGTTTCCTCGGGAGTTGCTTAAAACGTTAGGTGAACATGGATTTCTGTGTATTGGACTTCCTGAACGGTATGGTGGATCCGATGCTGATAACATTTACCAGTGTATTCAGGCTGAGGAATTTGCCCGGGTCAATCTGGGATTTTCCGTAGCCATCGGTGTAAACACAGGCGCAAGCACGAGCCTGATTTGTCGTTATGGCACAGAAGAGCAGAAGCAACGTTTCGTTATGCCCGTTGCCAAAGGGGAAAAGGTCACCTGTTTAGGCCAAACTGAATCTGATGCAGGATCTGATCGAAGCCTTATGAGGACATCAGCGAAAAGATCTGGAGAACACTATATTCTTAACGGGACAAAAATGTATATCTCGAACTTCTCCATTGCAGATTTTGTAACCGTTGAAGCATTTGTGGATAGAAACCGTGGTTTGGATGGAATCGGTCTTTTTATTGTTGAATCGGATAGGCCTGGCTTTATTCGAGGACAAAAATTAAGCAAATGCGGTGTTCGTTCGTGCGAAACCGGCGAACTCATTTTCCAGGACTGCCGTATTCCCAAAGATAACGTCATCGGCCAGGAAATGGATGGGTGGAAAAAAGCGGTCGATGTGCTTACAGCTGGAAAAGTTCAAACCGCTGCAAGAGCGTTAGGGATTGCAAGAGCCGCATTTGATGAAGTTGTAAAATATTCCAAACAGCGTGTGCAGTTTGGAAAACCCATTGGGCAGCATCAGGCCATCGCCATAAAGATTGCTCAAATGGCCACGGAAATCGAAGCCGCACGATTACTTGTTTATCAGGCTGCCTGGCGTTTAGATCAGGGTAAATTGCCCATTAAAGAAGCAGCCATGGCTAAGCTATATGCCTGTGAAATGGCTCAGCGTGTCACGAGCCAAGCTGTCCATATTCATGGCGCGTATGGATACATGTGTGAACCGCCGGTGGAAAGATATTTCAGGGACGGCCGATACCTCACATTCACAAAAGGTCCCACCGAAATTCAGCAGCTAATTATTGCCGGTCAAATCGGATTGTTTGGCGAAAAAGATGCCCTAACTTATTAGAATCTATTAAAAAAAACTAAACATAAGCGTCTGATGATGAAATATAATCAGATGGAACTTACAACCGAACAATGAACCCTCGCCGCCGCAGCGCCAGCATATAGTGCCGCCAGTCCTATGAGCGAATTGAATGGGAGAAACAACATGAGCAGAGAACACGAGAAATATATGGCTATGGCAATCGAAGAGTCGCGGAAGGCGCTTAAGTCCGGCGAGATGCCGTTCGGGTCGGTCATCGTTCAAGACGGGGAGATCATCGGCCGGGCTCACGCCACGATCGCCAGGGACCACGACCCCACCGCCCACGCTGAGATCAAGGCCGTTCGGGACGCCTCGGCCCTTCTGAAGACCACGGATCTCAGCCGGTCCACCCTGTATGCCTCGTGCGAGCCTTGCCCCATGTGCTGCGGGGCGATCCTAAACGCGCGTATCGGTACGCTGGTCATCAGCGGCCGCAGCGAGACAGTCCTCGCCCTCAGGGGCCTCAAGACCGAGCGCGAGTACAAGCCCGACCGGTTGGCCCGGATGATCAACTTGAAGCTGGAGGTCATCTGGGACATGCTCCAGGACGAGTCCGAGCACGTTCTGAGGGAATACAAGGGCTGGACCGACTGAGACATTGCCGCGCCAGCCGAATCTCCGAATGTCGCATTTTCGTGTCTAGAGAATTACAATCAATGGTCGGAATCGTTAGACATCCGTCCGGAGGTTATTCCCATTGGCCATGATGGTTCTCTTCACCCGAAACCCGAATGGAAGGGTGAGGGGTACGCCCTTCGACTTTGCTCAGGACTTACGGCGGACGGATGTAAGCAATCAGTGGTCATGTGTACAACAACAGTGATGAAAGGGATTCAGGGATAGGAGGAGTCATGTACGTAATCACCAGAATTTGGGAAGCGAAGCCGATGGAGGCAAGACGAGCCGCCACTTTGGCTGCCTTGATTGGCGATGTGTACGAGAAGGCCGGGCAACGATCATCTGTTCAGGTATCATTTAACGGTGGGACCCTGCCAGGCAGGAAAGACCGGGTCTACATGCGCTGGATTGCCGACAAAATCGAATCGCCCTATCGGAGCGGTAACGTGATACCAGAAAAAGCTCGTGAATTGGGGGCTAAGATGCGGGAAATAACTGTTCGAAGCTGGGTTGAGTTCGAAGAGCTTCTGACAGAGGACAAACGCGAGAAGTAATTCTCTTATTTCTCAGATAAGATAGGAATTAAGTGGGTTCTTCACTTGACTCCGGTTTTTTATCAAAAAAAGGGAATGCCGCAAAGCGCTCAGGATATAATCTTAATCGTTAGACCATCGGAATGCTATTGAAGTAAAAGAAGGGACGAAAGGAAAAACCAGTGAGAAACATCGAATTTCTTACTCTGCAAGAATTGGCAATGGGTATTCGCCAACGTCAGATATCTGCCACTGAAGTGCTAGAGGCACATCTCGCGCGGATAACCCAGCACAACCCAGCACTAAACGCCATTGTCACCGTGGACGAGGAGGGGGCACGTGCCCGGGCAAAGGAAGCTGACATTAGCCTGGCCCGGGGCGAGATCTGGGGGCCGATGCATGGTGTGCCAATCACGATTAAAGACGCAATCGAGACAGCCGGCTTGCGGACGACCGGTGGTTTTCCGCCGCTGGCCGACCATGTCCCAACCGTCGATGCTCCGGTCGTGGCGCGCCTGCGTGCGGCGGGCGCCATCATCTTGGGCAAGACCAATCTCCCTGTGCTGTCCGGCGACTATCGGGCCGACAACCCGATCTTTGGCCGCACCAACAACCCCTGGGATCTGGGACGTACACCGGGTGGCTCCACTGGCGGAGGGGCTGCGGCCCTCTCGGCCGGCCTCACCCCGCTTGAGATCGGCAGTGATATTGCAGCCTCTTTGCGCGGCCCAGCCCACTACTGCGGCGTCTACGCATTAAAGCCGACCGAGCACCGCGTCCCGCTTACCGGTCACATCCCAGAGCCCCCCGGTCTGCTGCGAGGCGTTCGGCACATGAACACTATTGGCCCGCTCGCCCGGTCGGTGGATGATTTGACTCTGGCATTACGCCTGATTGCCGGCCCGGATGGATGCCAATGGGAAGTGCCGCCCGTGCCATTAGACGCTACACCAGAACAACCGATGGACAGGTTGCATCTCGCTTGGACTGATGACTTTGGGGGTGTCCCGGTCACCCGCGACACGCGAGCAGCCCTGACAAAGCTAACCGGCGAGCTGAGTCAAATTGGATGCCACATTGAGCGACGTACGCCCGCGGGATTTGACTTCACAACAGCCTGGGAGACCTGGGGTGAGATACTTATGGCGGAACGGGGGGCGACGGAACCAGAGCGTGCCGCAGAGAGGGTCGCGGCATTGGACGCCCGGCCTGACTCCGAAGTGGCGATGTTCCGCGGCCTCGCACGGGGGGCAAGCGCGACGATAAAGCAGTACACCGAGAGCCTGTCAAAGCGTGATACGCTCATTGCCGCCCTGGAGTCCTTCTTCGCGCAGTGGGATGCGCTCCTCTGTCCAGTAACTGTTGGGCCGGCCATTCCGCACGTGCCGTTTGGCACACCGATCGATGTAGACGGTCAACAGGTGCCATATCTCATGGCTGGTGCGGCCTATACCTGTCCGTTCAATGTGACTGGCCACCCCGCTGTGGTGCTGCCGATGACTCTTTCCGCCGAAGGACTTCCTATCGGTCTCCAGGTAGTGGGACCACGCTGGGGCGAGATGCAACTGCTCGCCATCGCCGCACGACTGGCTTTGGTGATAGGGCCTTTCCAGCGACCGCCGGGGTACTGAAAAGAAACCAATCCAGACGCACATTAGCCTGGTAAGGGGTCGCCCCAAAAAAAGCCCCGATCGAAAGAAAAGAGCGCTCCATTATAAGCTAATAAAAATCTTTCTTTGGAAGGTTTACTTGCTATGGTTTTTCTTTACTGCTATATAATATTGTCTTGTTCTTTATAAAAGATACTAATGAAAAGTGATCTCTATCGTGAATTCAGATCGAGATTAACTTGATACACTAAATCTAAATGGTTATCAGTGGATTGCATAAACGGACTGTTGAATTAATGTTTACTCGGGTTGGGCGGCATATTTTTTCAAAGAGAAATAAAACATCGAAGCCTCATAAGCTGTAATTATTCTGGAACAATTTATGACCATTATGGCGAATCGAAAGGTGGTTTAAAATGGGTAGAAGAGAAAAGGAGATATTGCAAAAGTTAAAAGATAAATGGGGCATGGATACATACGACAAGGAGCGAAATGACTTTGTTTTAAAGACATGGGTTGGCACCTTTTGTCGGGTGATGGAACACATGGCGGAGAGATTTGGTTGGGATGAGGTTAACGAGGCATTAAAAGATTTCTGGATTAAGCGGGCTCAGCAAAGGATGAAGTATAACGTGGGACGCGTCACGAAAAATGGCGCGCCAAGAGACTGTGTTACTCTTGCAGAGATGCTCGTTAGCAATAAGGCGGCAGCTGCAGACTATGAGTTTCTTGAGATTACCCCAAAACGTCTGCACCTTACGATAAGGAATTGTGATGAAGTTGAAGTCCTTGAGGAGCTAGGCTTAGTGGGTAAGCTGTGGTGGCCATGTACTAAATTATGGCGTAAGGCTTATGCTGAGACTTTTAATCCAAAAATTAAATACACCAATGTTAAAGCACAGTGTGAGGGGGATGAGTACTGCGAAGAGATTTGGGAAATGGAAGACTAAAGCCATAGTGTTCAGTGTTTGTTATAGTGAAACCACGCGGAGATGATTTATTGCTTGGGCGCAACATCCCACACAGAAATGAAGAGTGTTATTTGGTGGAAGGGGACTGCTATCTCATATCTGCTGCCACCCCCATTCACTGGAAGGTCGACCACAAATCTATGCAAGTATACTTCTTTCGCAGCTGGAAGGTCGACCACAAATCTATGCAAGTATACTTCTTTCGCAGAGGGTTTTTGGTGTGTGAGGGCCGGGGCCCGTGGAAAAACTCCCCGAAATATGAGATTTGTCAGGATCACCATGCAATTCTATCCCAAAGGTGCCGATCCAGCTATGTTCCTGTTATTTAAAATTGATCAGGAGAAAGACGCTATGAGAAAGGAGAAAATGGAATGGCAATGAAGCTTGAGAAATTGTTTGAACCCATTCAAATCGGTTCTCTGCAATTGCCGAACCGAATTATCATGCCCGCGATTACGACTTATTTTGACTATGAAAATCTGGAAAAGCAGATCGCATTTTTTTCGGCACGAGCCGCAGGTGGAGCCGGAATGTTGACCGTGGGAGCCCTTCAGACATTGTATCCGGGCCGAAGAGATCACGTATGGTCGATGAATCTTCATAATGATGAAGACATTCCTAAACTCCGGAGATTGACCCGGGCGATCGAACAGAACGGATCTCGTTCTATGGCACAATTGGCCACCTACGGATACTGGGCAAAAAGTGGACCAGGGAGCATTGCCGAAGATGTAGCCCCATCTGCAGTTGAATTATCTCGGGAAGATCTCCATCCTACATACGCGAGGGCTGATTTTCTTCCCAAGGTGAGGCAATTGGAACCTGAGGAGATACAACTGATTGTAAAACAGGTGGGAGATGCCGCGGCAAGAGCAGCAAAAGCTAGTTTTGATGCTGTTGAGCTTCAGGTGGTGGGGGGAAATTTGCTGAATCGCTTCACCAATCCAACGACCAATCAAAGAAGCGATGAATATGGGGGAAGTGTGGAAAACCGAGCCCGTATCATCCTTGAAATCATTGCCGAGATAAAAAAGAGAATCGGGGATGATTTTCCTCTCGTGTGCAGGATTCCCGGTGATGATCTCATGTCCTTCGGCCTTAAAATAGAAGGGTGGAAGGACTTTGCTCCCCTCTTTGAAGGTGCTGGAGTTCATGCGATTAACATCATGCCGGGATGGCATGAGTCAAAGGTTCCAAGAGTGCAGATGCTGTTACCAAGGGCGGGTTTTGTCTATCTTGCAGAGGGCATCAAGCAAGTTGTGCAGATTCCGGTTGCTGCTGGAAACAACATCAACGACCCGGTTTTAGCAGAAGATATCCTAGCAGAAGGCAGGGCAGATCTCATCGCCATGGGAAGACCTTTGCTGGCGGACCCCAAACTCCCCAACAAGGCAAAGCAGGGGTTGATAGAAGACATCAGGCCGTGCGTTCGATGCAACCACTGCTTCGAATGTATGCCTCGACATGAACCTCTGAGCTGTGCGGTGAACGCCATGTGCGGAAGGGAAGGGACCCACGAGGTTCATCCTGCTTCCGTGATAAAGAAAGTGACGATAGTTGGAGGTGGGCCGGCAGGGATGGAAGCCGCTCGGGTGGCAGCAAAAAGGGGACATAAGGTTACGCTGTTTGAGAAGAACGATCGTCTTGGCGGGCAGCTTATTTACGCGGTTCTTCCTCCGCACAAGGGAGAGTGGAAGAGTACGATCGATTATTTAACAACCCAGGTCCAAAAAATGAAGATTACAATTCGACTCGGTGAAGAAGCCACACCCAGGAAGATCAAGGAAACTATACCCGATGCCCTGGTGGTAGCAACAGGAGCAGAGTATGTCTTATCGGATATACCAGGGATTAATGGGGCGAATGTAGTGACTCCAATTCAGGTCCTCACGGGAGAGAGAAAAGTGGGCCGGAATGTCGTGATTGTGGGAGGCGGTTCCATAGGATGTGAGACGGCGGAATTTCTTTCAGAGCATGACAAACAAATCTTGATCCTTGAAATGCTGCCAACGATAGCCGGCGATCTCGGAACTTATAACCGGTGGCTCATGATCGAACGTTTAATCGAAAACGACGTGAGAGTGGAAACAAATGTCAAAGTGGAGGAGATAACCGATAAAGGCGTCTGGGCGGTCCGCCCCTTCTCTGCACACGACGAATTCTTTGAAGCGGATACAGTGGTTGTGGCTACAGGCAATCGTTCTGTTGGGAGCCTTGTTACAGCTATGAAAACCAAGGTCCCGGAACTGCATATCATAGGGGATGCCGTATCACCCCGCAAGGTAAAAGAGGCCATCGAAGAGGGCTTTCTCACAGCCCTCAAAATCTAACAAGCAAATGAGTATATTTTCAAAAATTTTTCTTCGCTATTTTCCCGGAACTGAAACGGGGACAATGATTAATGAAAAATCTATCATACAAGATAGAAAAGCACACCAAAAACAAAGGCAAATACAGGTAGATTGGTGATGAATCGACGGCATGAGTCTCTTCAAAGTTATCACACTTTACCTTTTCTCCGAGCCCATGCCGCCACATATTCATTTTCAAACTTTCTAAAATTTCCACTGCCTTTCATTGGCTTATAGATTAATCTAGTTTACGGGCGTTTCAACCCAGAATTCTGGAAATAGCTTTGATCGTTTTTCCTCCCAGTATTTTGGGAATTCTTTTCCTTTGATTCCTTTGTCAAGCGCCTCATCAATGACTACATCCCATAATGCTTTCAATTTCTTTTGTCTCTCGAGTAGTTCCTTTTGGTTTTTCTCCAGCTGTTCATTCCACACACCCGTCTCTTTGAAATATCTTACTGATCCCGGGTGATATGGGAGTACTGAATAGGATTTGATGGCATCCTCCAATTTATACCACTGCATTGGCATTGATATGTCTTTGTAATTATCAAATGATTCGACAATCACCTTAGTTATCCAGTAAATCTTATCTTCATTCGCATCAGCATAAGCGAAATACTGGGGAAATGGTACAGTGGCCACCGATTCGGGTTTCTCTTTAAGCCCGGCACCAAATTTACTGTATATGGCCTGAACTTGTGGATTTATTAAGCGAAATCGTTTCCAGCCCTCGATATTATCTTTTGGGAACGGGATCCAGTGAATGCCTTTGTGTGATGACGCCAGCTCATATGCCGCAGAACCAGAGCTATCTACTGCGGCAACATCTATTTTCCCATCAAGTAAAGATTGGTAAATGGCACCCATGCTGCGTATTTTTACAAGTTCGACATCGTCGAGAGAAAGCCCCCCAAACGCTAAACTGCCCCGCACCATATTTTGAGTAAAGGGAGAACCTATCAGCCAACCCACTCTTTTGCCCTTCACATCTGAGATCGTCTTCATGCCGCTGTTGCCCGCGACGGCGAATGAATAGGCTGATTGACGTGCAGGGATATAAATCATGCTAAGTGGCTGGGGTCCCCAATCCAAACTGGCAAAATCGTAAACTCCCTCGGAAGCAAACAAACCATCAATTGTCACTCCGAAATCTGCTTTTCCTAGTCTTACATGCAGGATTCTACTCGTCCCAATACCTACAGGGACCGACCGGACCCTGATCCCAAACTTCTTAAATATGCCTTCGCCAAGCGAACTGGTATTGATGTAAGCACCTCCTCCTACCTCATAGGAAGAAATAGTCAAACGATTAAAAGGTGGCTTATCTTGACTATATCCTGGAGTAATGAAAAGATGAATAACCATGATTGCGATTACCAGACAAAGTCCCTTAAAATATTTTTTCTCCATTTTTCCCCTCCTTTCATTATTTGAGATTATTAAATAAATTAGCAGTACGCTAAAGTAGCCTCAATTCTTTTGTCTGAGATTCAAAAAAATCGATTATCCGCTAAGCACCCGTTCCCTGTTTATTGTACGAAGAATGATAAATAGTGCAAACAAGCCCAAGCCAATCATGTTGGATTTTAAACCAGGCATCGCCAGCAGGAACCCTGAAAGAAAGGTGATCATTCTTTGAATTATATTTATTCTCCCGAAGAATAGTAAATATCCGGTTAGACCGCCAGTGAGAATATATAGCCCTGCAAAATTCGAAATAAGAGGAATGATGACTTCAGCTATCGGCGTTTGTAATACGAGAGCTGGATTCAAAATAAAGAAAACAGGCAACAGGTATTTGGCAATACCGAATTGCATTGAATATAGTGCGGTTTTCGTGGGGCTCGTTTGCGCTATGGCACTGGCGGTGTAAGCTCCTAAAGCAACCGGGGGGGTGATGTAGGATGCCACTCCCCAGTAAATTAAATATAGGTGAGCGGCGACGGGATTGATCCCCAGATTGACCAGAGCAGGTGCGATTACTATGGCCAGGAAGATATAACAAGCAGCCACCGTCATGCCCATGCCTAAAACAAAGCTTCCCAAGGCTCCAAAAATGAGTATCAGGATAAGATTATTACCCGCAAGGACTCCAATTTCAGAAGAAAATGCAGCCCCAAGACCGGTTCCGGCAAATGAACCAATGATGAATCCTATTCCAGCCATAATACCGAGTACCATACTTAGAACCTGGGCAGCCTGCTCGAAAAGACTTGAAAAATCACCCTTTTTAAGTCTGGTTGCCTTCTTTGTCATGGCAGCAATGATGACTACAGCAGAAGCAATAAAAGGTGCCTGAGTTTCCCGATTAAAGTACATAAAGAAGATTAATACCAGTAGACCGATAATGTTGTGCCACCCCGTTTTAAGGGCTTCCTTCATGGAGGGGATCTCCGAAGCATGAAGTCCTTTCAGATTTTTAATCGCAGCATAGGCATCGACCTGCAAAAACAATGTGAAATAGTATAAAAGGGATGGAATTGCGGCGGCCAGGGCAACTTCAAAGTACGAAATGTTCAGCCAGGCTGCCATGATAAAGGCCACAGCGCCCATAATTGGCGGCATGAGTGTCCCACCGGCAGATGCGCAAGCTTCTATGGCAGCGGCCTGATAAGCAGGATACCCGACTCTTTTCATGGCAGGAATCGTAACCGTTCCCGTAGTAAGAACATTCGCGATGACGCTTCCACTAATGCTGCCGAAAAAACCACTTGCAAACATCGCCACTTTAGCCGGTCCACCCCTTCGGGTGCCGAAAAACGCCATGGAGATATCAAAGAAGAATTTCCCCCCGCCTGTCGCAACCAGTACGACCCCAAAAAACATAAAACCCACTAATAAATTCCCAAAAATACGCGTTGTTAGCCCTAATAGACTTCCAACGCTTAGACCATGATAAATTATTGTATCCCACAGAGAATATGCCGCTCCTTCTAGTAAACCGGGCATTTTTGCTGCGAAAGAGGGATATAAAGCAAAGATGAAACAGGTTATAAAGAGGATTTTGCCACCAACACGCCGGATAGCTTCCAGGGAGGCTAAACAGAGATATAGTGCCATCAAACCCACGTGCTTCGGTGGTAAGAGATCCCAACCTTGATGAGTGATCTCATAAGCTCTTATTGCAAGATAGGCTGATACGAGAAAGGTGAAAACAAACAAAATAGCATCATACCAGGGAACTCCATCTTTCCCAAGATTTTTACCTGCAGGGTGAATAATAAACACAATGGATAGAAAAAGCGCAAACATGGTATAGATAAATGCATTTTCATATTCTAGATCACCCAATAAGCGCCATACAAAAACTTGGTTCATAGCGAAAAATAAACCCACGGAGGTAAACAGGATTATGATAATTCGCCATGTTATGTTGAGCCTTGATTGCACTTATTTCTGACCATGGGCCTAAGGGTGCCAGTCACTGGTTTCTGGATGCTGAATATTCAGGAATACTGTTTTGAGTTTATCCAGAATCAAGCATACCGTAGTCAGCGGCCCTGCACCGCAGCAATGAAGTTAATTACTGATTCCTGCATAAACAATTTTGTGAGTTATTTAAAGAAAATGGTGATTGTAAAAGATCTGGATACTTAAGTAACACTTAAGAAGATACTGTATTTATATAGTAGGAAAATGAATTTCAAAACGATATTTCAAACTAATTTGTCCTTCGGGACATTCATTTTGCTGAATTTACTTCGTCATCAAGCACCTTCGGCAAACTCCACACTTCCCTAATGCAGGTAATCATTTTTCCAGCCTACGGATTAAGGCGGGGGCCTTCTAAAATATATTTACGAATGCCATTAGGAACTGCAACGTTACTCCTGAATAGGTAGCTTAAGTATACGGGCTGCATTCTTATAAAAAATCATTCTGAGAATTTCCGGTTCATACGGCTCTTTTTTCATCAGCTCTGCAGCCGCCTTGATTGGCCCGTATGGCTTTGCACTACCGAAAACAAATCTGTCTTTTAAAACAGTGTTTGCGGCTTCATAATAAGGCTGGGCACCTCCCAAGAACCGGTAGTATCCGGATATCCCAGAGGTTTCTATAAAGACATTTTCATGCCTCACGGCTATGGAAAGCATTTCCCAAACCCAGGGAAAACCGGCATGGGAACAAATAATCTTCAATTCAGGAAAATCCGTTGCCACCTCATCGACATCCATTATTTTGCACCATTTCATATATGCCCAGTCTCCTCCCCAGGGACTCATACCGGTCGTGATCACGATAGGAAACTCATATTCGACACATTTCGCGTATATGGGGTACATCGTTTTGTCGTTAATCCTGGTTTTTGATAGGAAGGGGTCAATGGATACACCCTTGAGTCCCAATGCAGAAGCCCTGTCAATCTCTCGCACTGCCTCCATTTTCTTGTTTGGATCAATCCCTGCATAACCAATGAATCTATCGGGAAATTTTTCTACAAAATCCAAGATCTTCTCATTTTCCCATCTCCATCCGAGGGTCGATTCAATATCCCTCCCCAGGATAACCCCTACTTTGACGCCTGCATCATCCATCTCTTTAACAAGATCTTGAGGCCCCTGGATTGTAAGGTCCAATCCTTTGAAGGCTTTTCCACGTGCAACGTGGGCCTCCTGAAAGGGGAGACTAAGAAAATCGACCCAATCTTTTGTACAGGGCCGGCACCTAAAATCGATGATATCCATTTTTTCTTTCCTCCCGGTGGTTAAATAGTTTATAAATATTGACGCCTTTTCATGAATCAGGGAACTCAGTATTTAGTCCTTCTGCCATCCTGGCTTCAGGACCAAAGAACGCCGCTAAAGAAAAATCCCGCTAACTTGCTTACTTTTGATAAAGCCGATTTTGGTCAGGAGTGTAAAAATATAGACTCGAACAATTTTATTATTAATGCTAAAATCTTTGTCAAGTCTTTTTCCGGGAAAATCATCCCAGCCGCCCTAGTCTCAAGACAAAGCGGGATTGACTGAAGCGTGTATAAAAATTATGATCAGCGATATCCATGTCGTGGTACATTATTCTATAAGAATTCTGCGTCAAGGATGTAAGAAAAGATTTGAATTCTCAACGTCTTAAAGTTGCTTCAGCTGCCGCCTCACCTGCAATCTTACCCAGGACCAGGGCCGCCAGCAGCCCGTTGGCTGACAGGTAACCGGAGGGACCGGTCTTTCCCGAAAACCCCGCGGCTGTCCCCCCGCCGGCATAGAGGTTCGGTACCACGGATCCGTCGGGTCGCACCACCTGGGCCAGGGTATTTACCCTAAGGCCCCCCTGCGTATGAAAGAGCGCCCCTGTGACCTTCACGCCATAGAATGGTGGCTTGAGGAGCCCTTCAAATTGCGTGCGACCCAGCGGATCCGCGATCTGTCCGCTTGTGGCCTTTTGAAAAGCCGCATGGGTGGAGATCATTTCCTTCGAAGGCAACCGAAAGGAGTCCGCCAGCTCTTCAATGGTATCGAATTTCCTGATGGCCCCCATTCGAATGCACTGTTGAAAATCTTCGTAGGTGTGGACCGCCTGATAGATCCGATCGTCAAAGACCTCGATGGCCACACCGTCCTCCTGAGCCAGCACATCCAAGGCATGCTCCGAATATCCATGGTATTCATCGACGAATCGCTTGCCCTGAAGGTTCACCTGATAACCCCCCAGGCTGATCACAGCCCAGGTCAGGAGCGTGCCGTGGGGATAGGCGACGGACCCATGGGCCTGGTATGCCCCCATGCAATCCAGGGCCCCACCGAGGGCTTCTCCCCAGAGAATCCCTTCACCTGTATTGTCCTCGTGACCGAAATAGTAGGCATCCTTCATTTCTGGGATGTACTTGGTGAGCATCTCCCGATTGGCGCCGAATCCATTCAATGCCAGGACGACCTTTTTGGCCCGGGCGAGATTTTTCCCGATCCCTTCGATTTCTACTTCCGCCCCTAAAACGACTCCCTCCCTTTGTGCCGCAACGAGCCTCTGGGCAGGTGCATTGTAGGCGATGTCGAGGTTTTCATAGCGAGATGCCGCCTGAAGCAGTTCGTTGATGAGATGTTCTCCTTTACGGGTTCGATTCGCATGGATACGAAACTGGGAGTGTCCGGGATAAATGAACTCCCTAACCAGCTCCAGATCGATCCCCTCCGAATCACTCAGCCATTCCACCAGCCTGGACGATTCCCGGGCTACACGAAGCGTCAGGTCTGGGTCGCTGCCCTGCTTGTTTTTCTTCAGAATGTCTTCGGTCATCCGCTCCGCAGAATCATCGATTCCCGCATCCTTCTGCAACCGGGTCCCCGCGGCCGGCACCATGGCCTGGCTGAGAGAGGTATTTCCTCCGGCGGCCTTCCCTTTTTCCACCAAAAAGACCCGGGCGCCCTTTTGAGCCGCAGCCAGGGAAGCGACGAGCCCGCATCCACCCCCACCGATCACCAACACATCCACCTCAATGTCCCAATGGAGATCCCCCGCGTTCTCAGCATACAAGATGTGATTCTCTTTGAAACGTCCTTCTTTGGTCATCTTGTTGATCACCCCCTCCGCAACTCGCACGATATACTATGGTCTAAGAGTCCTATTGGAGCGGCCGTTATTGACGTTCTTTGCCGCGAAGGATCCAAATCTTCTTTCAGACGGCAAGACAATTTGGATATCATAATCGCGCGGGTGCCGGACCGTTGAGAGCGCTTGCTCTGAACTTATTCGCTTGCTGTCTGAACCCAAAGCACTGGTAAAATTGATGCCGCCAGGCGGTATTTTACAGTTGTTGAGCAAATATTTCTCAATTTAAATCTGCAATAAATGTCTTGCACGAAAATTTTTTAAATTGGTGAAGGTTGAAATAATAGCCCTCGGCTCCTGGTCCATCTGGGAAGTGAAATTCAGTGTTAGAAGTTTTTTGAAAAATTCCTTGACAATCCAAAATGATTAATAGGATTTTAATATACCATAAAAACATCTTCAAGTCACAAAATCCAAAAGGATAAAGGGGGCCAAAAGGTGGTTAAGGCGATTTTGGGCTACGATATTATGCCCGGCATGTCTGTAGAGCAATATGAGAGTTGGTTAAAAGAAATCCATCTGCCGGATTTGTCGAGAATTCCGGGATTGCAAAAGGTGGTATTTAACACGGTTAAAGGTATTGTTCGCGGCGAAACGAGTTTTTATCGGATTGCAGAACTTCATTATGACAGTATGGAAGCGTTTGAAAAAGCGCAAAAATGGAGGAACCAGAATCCGGTATCCATAGAACGGAGCCCCACTGGTAAAACCGATTTTAAATTCTATGTCATTTGTGAAACTGAAGAGGTGGAAATTGAGCAATGATTTTTTCTCATTCTTATCAAAATCTAAAGATCCTATCCGAATTCAGATTTTTAGGATCCCAAAAGAGGAGGAACCAGAATGGCTGATTATGATCTTGTAATAAAAGGTGGCAATTTGGTGATTCCGAATGTTGGAGTACAAAAGGCAGATATTGGCATAAAAGGTGAGAAAATAGCGGCGATAGCTCAAACAATCCCCATCACCAACTCGACGCATATCGTAGATGCGTCTGGTCGGCATGTTTTCCCGGGCGCCATAGATTCTCACTTTCACGTTGGAATTTACAGGCCGTTTGAGGATGATGCAACGAGCGAATCAACTTCTGCAGCTTCTGGTGGTGTTACGACTATATTAAGCTATTTTCGAACAGGACAGAGCTACCTGAATAAAATGGGGCCTTACAAACAGATTCTACCCGAGCTCCTGGAGCTGTCTAAAAATTCTTTTTTAACAGATTACGGATATCATTTGGCCTTGTTTACAGATGAGCATATCGGTGAAATAGAGTGGCTTGTGAAAGAGGGTGGGGTTTCTACACTAAAGTATTACATGTTCTATAAGTTGCTGAATCTCGCTGGCTCTTCTCCCGACGCACTAAATTATCTGATGATAGATAACCCGGTTGATCTGGGTTTTCTGTATAAATTCATGAAAGAAGTCAGCAGGGTAAATGATCTCTTTAAGGAATATGGAAAGATAAGCCTTAGTATTCATTGTGAAAACCCCGAGACCATACGTGTGACCAACGCGGAGGCCAAAAAGAACCCAACTGGAAATCCTCTCAAAGACTATAGCGATGCACGGCCTCCATGGCAGGAGGAACTTGCGATATATGAGGTCGGTGTCATGGCAGATAACACGAACTGCCCGGTCAATTTATTGCATTTGAGCAGCCAGAAGGCTGTCGAAGCGGGAAAAGATGTTTCCAGCCGTTATAGCCACATAGACTTCTTGCTAGAGGGAACATTGCATCATCTGTGTTTGTCCGATGATATGGATCTGGGACCCCTGGCGAAAGTAAATCCTCCCATTCGTAATAGGGAAGATGTGGAATTCCTATGGAATTCCGTGTTTGATGGCACAATCAAAACGGTCGTGAGTGACCACGCCTGTGCGACAAAAGAGATAAAAAAAGGAGATCTGTGGACGTCTCTTCCGGGCTTTGGCGGCACCGCTTTAATGTTCCCCGTTCTGATTACTGAGGGATATCATAAGCGCGGCCTTCCGCTTCATAGGATCGCAGAGCTCAGCGCAGCCAACCCTGCGCGTTACCACAATCTTTACCCCAAGAAGGGGGCCATGATGGTGGGGAGTGATGCAGATTTCGCGATTGTTGACATCAATGAAGAGAAAGAAGTAACGCTCAAAAACTTGTTTACAGCTCAGGATTTTAACCCAGAAGAGGGTATGAAGCTGAAAGGGTGGACGGAGTATACCATTTTGAGAGGGAAGGTGATTTTCGAGAAAGGTGATATTATTGGAAAGCCGGGCGCAGGTGAGTTTATTAAACGGCCCGTAAAGTTTCATTATCGGTAGTTGGTATGTTTCAGCAATTCAGACGGTCTCCAGCCGGGCCAATGGATCCCTTTGCCTTAGGAGAGGGATATTCCGTGAATGGGAATAACAGGGTAGGAGAAGTAGAGGAATGAGTTTAGCACGAGAGCTGGCAAAAAGTGTAAAGGATCTGACCTTTAAAGACCTGCCGCCCGACGTGATTCACCAAACGAAACGCCTCCTGCTCGACACACTCGGGTGCGCCATAGGGGGTTACCACAGTGAGGCGAGTAAAATTATCCAGGAGGTCATCAAAGAGTCTAGAGATGCGGGAGAGGCAACAATTTTTGGTAGCGGAATAAGAACATCATGCCTCAATGCCACACTGGCCAACGGCGCAATGGTCCGATACCTGGATTATAATGATACAGCTTTTATCCTAGAGGGAGAGACGTACCGAACGGGGTATCATCCTAGCGAGGTCATTCCTCCCATTCTGGCACTGAGCGAGCGACAGCATTTATCAGGCAAGGGCGTCATCACCGCGATAAATGTGGGCTACGATTTGTCGATCGCTTTTTTAGAGGGTGTACGGGGCGTTGGCATGGAGAAAAAAGGATGGAATGGTGATACCAGAGGGGCCTATATTATGCCTTTGGTGGCGGGTCACATCCTCGGACTAAATGAGGAGCAAATGGAAAATGCGGTTGGCATCGCGGGCAGCTGCCATGCCGTGTTCGGCATTCTAGACACCCCAGCTGAAGAATACACCATGACCAAAAATATCAGATTCCCCACGATGTCTTACGCGAGCATTTTGGCGGCACTGCTGTCTCAAAAGGGATTCACCGGCCCGGCAAGCATGATAGAGGGCCATGACGGCTTCATTGAAGTCGTCATGGACGGTGCATACGATATAGGTAAGCTCTTGGCTTTCAAGGGAAAATTTTCAATCCGGGATACATGCATTAAATCAATAATTGCGGATTTTTCCTCACATGGTCATCTGACGGCCACCCTCAACCTGGTTAGGGACCATGATATCAAGCCGGAGGACATATCACAGATAAGAATTACAACAAGTCAAAGGTGCGCCGAACACACAGGGGATCCTGTGAAGAAGTATCCAAAAAACAAGGAGACCGCTGACCACAGCTCCTATTATCTTACAGCTATTGCCGTCATTGATCGTGAAATCGGACCGGATCAGTTTACACCGGAAAAATATCGCGATCCGCGGGTGCTGGAGCTTATCGACAAGGTGACATTAACAGGAGATCCGAGCCTCGACAAGGCCCGTCCGGCGGGTATATCAGAGATCATTACCAAGGATGGCCAGAAATATCGTCTGCGAGTCGACCATCCCCGTGGACATGCGCGAAATCCAATGACAGATGAAGAAATTATTGATAAATTCAAAAGCATGGTATCGGCGCATATGGAAGAGAATCACATGAAACAAACCATTGAAGCCGTTTTCGAATTGGAAAACATGGATGATATAGGAAAGCTAACCGAGTTGATGTGTTTTTAGAAACGAGGGATACAGGGCAAATCGGATCCTGTCTTTTATGGACCTAACCAGCGCCGGGTAATATGTTATAGAAAGCATTTCGAGGGGATTTATGGCAAGACTTTACGAATATCAAGGAAAAGAAATACTGAACAACATTGGCATCTCGGTTCCAGAAGGTAAATGTGCGGTCAATGCAAAAGAGGCCGGGGAAATCGCTGAAGCGATCGGAAAACCAGTCGTTATAAAGGCCCAAGTGTGGGCTACGGGCCGATTTGGTGCGGGGGGAATCAAATTTGCCAGTACCCATAAGGAGGCCGAGGCGGCCGCAAAAGAACTCATCGGTCGGGAAATCAAGGGCCTCAAAGTTGAGAAAGTCTTGGTTGAAGAACAAATCGATGTTGATAGGGAACTCTATACAGGTGTCATTGTAAACAATTCCTACAAAGTCAAAGGGCCCGTTTTCATATTTAGCTCCGAAGGGGGGAGCTCTATTGAAGAAGTGGCGAGCAGAAATCCGGAACGAATTTTTAAGTTAGATGTTGATCACTTGAAGGGCGTTGGTCGAAAAGAAGCAACTCAATTGATATCGGGTGTGTCTTTCAATTCCGCCCCCTTGTCTCAGGATCTTTCTCAAAGACTCGCAGATGTTATCTGCGGCATTTATAAGGTCTTTAGAGAGTATGATGCAAGGAACATCGAAGTCAATCCTTTAATAATAACCAAGAAAAACCAGATCGTTGCTGCCGATTGTCACATGACGATCGATGATAATTCTGTATTTCGCCATCCTGAACTCGACATTGAACTGCCGCGCGATATGGACAGGCCCCCAACGGAGCTCGAAAAAAAAGCTTGGACGATCGAGGAAGGAGACTATAGAGGAACGGGCTACTTTGCCCAGATGGTTCCCAAAATTGAAGGTGCGGGCTGGCTCGGGTTCCACGGGATAGGCGGGGGCGGTGCAATGCTTGGAGCGAGTGCTTTTGTAGCGAGGGGTCTCAAAATTGCGAACTACGCAGACACCAGTGGGGATCCGCCAGCGAGTAAGATTTACCGTGTGATTAAGTTCATTCTGTACCAGCCCATTGATGGGTATGTACTCATGGGCGCTTGCCTTGCCAATCAAGAACAATGGCATCATGCTCATGCCCTGGTTAAAGCCTTCAGAGAAGAAGCGACGAAGAAATCCGGATTCCCCGTGCTTATGCTGATTGGTGGCAATAAGGAGAAAGAAGCTCACGAGATCATCAAAGCGGGATTCAAAGATCTGCCGCTTCGTTGGGAATTGTACGGAAGGGAGTATATCTATAACACGGACTACATTGCCGACAGAGTCGAGGCTATGGTTAAGGCGTATCAAAAAGAAAAACTGAGAGTTGAAGGGACAACGCAGAAATGACCCCAGACAAGCTGGAATTTGAAACCAGGAAGACTCGAATATCGATCGATTACCGTAAGTGTGTGCCGGTCACGGAAAACACATCAAATCCCTCTTGTGCATTTGCCTGCATAAAGGCATGCCGTTTATATGGCCGCAATATTCTGAAAATTGAAGACAACAAACCCGTATTGGCTGTAACTGATCCAGAAGAAATAAAAAGGTTGGATAACGAGTGTCTTAGCTGCGAGTACAATTGCCAGCGTGACGGAACAGGATGTATACAGATTGAAATTCCTTTAGCCTGAGAGTTTCCAATTCAATAAGAAACCGAATGTAACAACCCGAGTTTAATATCTTATTCCATCATGGCACAGCTTTCGCGCGACATCCATACAAGATACCTATTAACCCTGTGGAATTATCGGAGATCCTCCTAGGAGAACCTTATGTCGATACTTATTGATGAAAATACAACATTTCTTATCCAGGGTATCACAGGACGCTTTGGGCAGGGAGTTGCGAGGCGTATGATTGAGGTCGGGAGTAAGGTCGTTGTTGGGGTAACCCCCGGTCGTGGAGGTCAGTCCGTATGGGGTGTGCCGGTTTACGATACCATAAAAGAAGCGATTGAGGCGGTCGGGCCAGTTGACGCGGCAGTTGCAGTTGTGCCGGGTCCTAATGCCAAATCAGCAGTAATCGAGGCTTTTGAAGCCGGTATCAAGACAGTTTTGATGCGGGTTGAGAGGGTACCTTTGCATGATACGCTCGAGGTCATCGCACAGGCAAAACTGCATAACATACGGTTGATTGGTCCCGGCTCAGCGGGCATCGTCAGCCCGGGTAAAGCCTCATTTGGCGGACTGGGAGGATTCATCGGTTCCTCAGATTTGCCCAAAATTGCTTTTAGACCGGGACGCATCGGTGTCATTTCCCGCAGCGGTGGTCAAACGTCTACCCTCAGTTGGGCAGTCTGCAGCGCCGGGTTTGGTATCAGCACGGCAGTTCATTTGGGCTCAGAACCTGTGTTGGGAACCACCTTGGCAGAGCTGCTTCCCCTTTACCAAGAAGACGAACAAACGGACGGGGTCGTCTATTTTGGCGAAATCGGAACCGTCATGGAGGAAGAAGCCACGGAGATAATTGAGGCCGGCCAATATACAAAACCATTGATCGCCTATATAGCAGGGAAGGGGCTCCCTTCAGGGTTGCGTTTTTCCCATGCAAGCGCCATAGTGGAAGGTGGTAAAGGAACAGCAGAAGGCAAGATTAAAGCCCTCAGAAAGGCAGGCGCGCATGTAGTGGATAGGCCGGAAGATATAGGCCCTACTTTGAAGAAGATTTTTAAGGCATAATCAGGGGGGAAACGGATGTCCCGATTATTGAGAACGATGCTTTATGTGCCGGCGAATAGTTGGAGAATGATCACCAATGCGACCGCAGAAGGGGCGGATGCGCTTATATTAGATTTGGAGGATGGTTGTCCCATGCCTGAAAAAGAAACTGGCAGAGTCTTTGCGAGGGACTCCATCCCCATGCTGATAAAGCACGAGGTTTCTGTTTTTGTGCGGGTCAATTCCCTGGAGACAGGTCTGACGGAAGTAGATCTGAACTATACGGTGGTCCAGGGGCTTGATGGCGTTATGCTAGCCAAAACTGAGTCGGCAGAAGACATCATTAAAACCGACAAACTCCTTCAAATTGAGGAAAAAGAGAAGGGCCTCCAACCCAATAGTGTCTGTTTGATCGCCCTTATTGAAACGCCCAAAGGAATTCTTAATATACGCGAAATCATTGATGCTAACCCCCGTGTGATAGGCGTTGGATTTGGGGCAGGGGATTTCTCACGAGAAATGGGAGCGGGGATGGGTGTCACAAAACTTTCTCCAGAGGATTATTTTCCCATGATCCTCCATGCCCGTTCAAGTATGGCAATGGCTGCCAGGGCTGCGGGTGTTCAGGCTATCGATACGCCCTTTTTCGGCTTGGTCATTGACTTAGAAGGTCTTGCTGCCGAAGCACAAAAAGTAAAGCTGCTGGGTTTTTCAGGGAAGCAACTTACACATCCCCGTCATGTCGCCGTTGTCAACGAAATTTTTTCGCCTGCGAAGGATGATGTGGAATTTGCAAAGAAGGTGGTGGATGCCTACGAGAAAGCCAGGGCAAAAGGGCTTGGGGCGACGACCATCGGTGGGAGGATGATCGACTATGGCTCCTTTAAGAGGGCTGAAAGTTTATTATCCTATGCTGCTGCCATAGATGCTCGGGCGGGCCGTAAGAAAGAGGCACCGACTCAAAACACAGAAGATATATAATACACTGAAGTCTACCCAATGAAATAGGTTGTTTAGGAGATGAAATCCATATCTGCAGCATATGCTGAATTCACAATGAATACGCGCTTTAGAAACCTCAAACCGGAGGTGATCTTACAGACAAAAAAGCTCATCTTGGACCTGGTTGGCGTGTCATTGGCCGGTTATAAGTTGATGGGATTCCCCCGCATGATGGTCGATTATATGACGAGTCTCGGGGGGGTTCCGGAAGCGACCGTTATACAAACGAAAAAAAAGTTTCCTGCTGTTAATGCCGCTCTGGCCAACGCAGCCTGTGCTCATAGCTTAGACATGGATGATGGGCATCGCTTTGGGGCGCTCCACCCGGGCACCGTGATTATACCGGCCGCCCTTGCAGCTGCGGAACTTTCCAGGGCCAGTACCAAAGAATTTATTGCCGGCATTGTCGTGGGTTACGAGGTCATGATTCGTATAGGCATGGCCATTCTTCCATCGAGCCTGAATCGAGGTTTTCACATCACAGGCATCACAGGGCCTTTCGGGGCTGCAGCCGCAGCTGCCAATATTTTAAAGTTGAATCGAGAGGAAACAGTCGGTGCTTTTGGTATGGCCGGTCTTCAAGCTTCCGGTCTTATCCAAGTCAATCACGAGGTCGAGGGAGCCAAAGTGAAGCCCTTAAATGCAGGGAAAGCAGCTATGTCGGGTCTTTTTTCATGTATCCTGGCCAAGAGAGGATTTCAAGGCCCCTACAGTATCTTTGAGGGTGAGGATGGATTCTTGAAGGCAGTAGCAGGTGAGGTGAAACGCGAGTTGCTGACCCAAAACCTCGGGGAAGAATTTGAAATTCATAATGTCTACCTTAAACTTTATGCTGCCTGTCGTCATGCCCACGCTCCAATGGATGCTGCTCTTTTAGCCTTCGCCAACAGTCAAATGGATGTTTCGGCTATAGAGAAAATTGTTGTTGAAACTTATCCTGTGGCAGTTAGGCTCGCAGGAATAGCTCAGGCAACCTCGCCATCAGCCGGGCGCTTTAGTATTCCTTTCTCTGTGGCGCTGGCTTTAATAAAGGGGGACGCCGGCGCTGACAAGTATTCCGAGGAAAATATTGTGGACAGGACAATCCTCGATTTAGCCGGAAAAGTTCAATTATCAGTAAGTAAGAAATGGGAAAAAGTTTATCCTAAGAAAAGGGGAGCAACAGTTTATATCACGGGTAGTCATGGAAAAAAATGGTCTGCCGAGGTTGATTTAGCCAAAGGGGAGCCGGAAAACCCGGCAAGCTGGGAGGAGATCTATAGAAAATTTTATAATAATGCCATGCTACTAATTTCTGAAAGGGGAACAGAAGATCTGGGCCAAACTATCATGGAATTGGAGAACACCTCGATTGACGATCTGGTGGGGTATTTATAGAAGATCCGAAAATGAAAGAGAAGAAACGGATTTATCACCTATACCAATGATGGTTTGAAGGGGGTAAACTATGTTTTTCAACATGGCACTCTATATATCCCTAATCATTTTTGGCGTCGGGATGATATATAAGATCTGCGGTTGGTTCTGGAAAAACGTAGGAGTGGGGCAGACGGGGATTCAAGCTCCAAGGAGGCTGGTTTCTGCTTCGAAGAGTTTTGTAAGTATGTTATTCAGCCCGAAGATCCTTACCTTGCTAAATACTTTTCTGATTGACGTCCTGCTTCAGAGGAGGATACTGAAGGACCGTGAAGATCGAACGGTCTGGTTTATGCATCTCTGCATCTTTGCTGGATTTATATTTCTTTTATTGTTTCACACACTTGACGGAATAATCACCATTCGTCTATTTCCCGAATATCAACCAACATTGAATCCCTTCATTTTCCTTCGGAATTTTTTTGGATTTTTACTAATCGTGGGACTGGTTTTGGCCATTTTGCGGAGGACTATTTTTCAGAAAGCGAATGTGAAGAAAGGCCTTATGGGCTTTAATGTTATTATTCTCATGCTCCTTGTCGTAGGGTCTGGCTTCTTGCTGGAAGCGACGAAAATCAGTTCCTACTCGATCTATCAGACAATGGTGGAAGATTACGCTGGCTTCGAAGAACAGAGCGAGCTTGAAGCCCTGGAAGCCTTTTGGGTCAGTAATTTTGGTGTCATATCGACTAAGGCGAGAGGGCCTTTTTCTGAAGACGTACTGGTGGAGGGCCGGTCGGTGCATGAGGACAATTGCGCTGCGTGTCATTCGCGGCCACAGTGGGCCTTTGTTTCCTATTCCCTTAGTCGGGCTGCCAGCCCATGGGCACTTGGAATCGACAAATCTGAGATCCATACTTTACTCTGGTATATCCATTTTCTGATCTGCTTTTTCGGCCTTGTCTGTTTTCCTTTTAGCAGGTTATTTCATATTTTTGCCACGCCGATTAGCGTTATGGTTGCGCAGTTGACGAAGCCCGGCACAGAGAATCCGGCCAATATCGCCACGAGACAGGCGATAGAAGTGGACGGCTGTAAGCATGGTGGCGCCTGCCATATGAGATGCCCTGTCAGGCAAATGAGACAACAGCGAATGGAATGGACAACTCAGTTCAGCCCAGCATTGGAGTATGTTGATGAAATTAATTGGAAAGATTTGGGCAACCGTCAATTTGAATGATAGACCAAAAGGATTTTTCTTTGGACGGTCTGAAAAACGATACAGGGATAAGATATGCTTCAAGACATTGACAAAATAATGAAGGGCGATGATGTTTGGGTCCCAACTGTGTGTGCCGGATGCTACAGCTGTTGCGGCATCATGGTACATCGTGTAAATGGGCAAATTGTCGAAGTGAAAGGAGATCCTGACGCCTCCAATTCCAGGGGATATATCTGCGCTAAAGGAATCGCTCGTGCGCTGGATGTACATCATCCGTCGCGAGTTAAAAGGCCTTTGAAACGGACAAATTCGGAGAAGGGAATCGGGGTGGATCCGGGGTGGGTTGAGATCTCCTGGGAAGAAGCAATGGAAACAGTTGTCGATCAACTAAGAAGAATACGCAAAGATGACCCCCGAAAACTTATCATTTCCCACTTCGATATCTCAGGTTACCGACTGAGCGGCGCTTTTGGGAGGGCTTTTGGGACGGTTAACATGCATTGGAATAGAGCTGATTACTGTGGTTCGGCTTCCCATCCTCCCTGGTTGATCACCAATGGCACACTGAATTCCGAAATTGATTTCAAACTTTGCAGGTATATCGTCTTGTGGGGAACGCAACTCGGGCATATAGTTAACACAATTCCACTCTCGGCAACCGCTGAAATAGCCAAATCGCGGCGGGAACATGGCGCGAAGCTTATTGTCGTGGACCCCTTTTGCTCAACTGCAGCTGCGAAGGCCGATGAATGGTATCCGATCAAACCCGGCACAGATGGTGCAATGGCTCTGGCGATGTTGAGTATCCTTGTCACGGAATTAGGGATGATCGATCATGAGTTCTTGAAGCATCAGACTAACGGGCCATATCTGATCAAACCTGATGGCCGTTATCTCAGAAGTGAAAAGACGAATAAACCATGTGTCTGGGATGTTATTGATGGCAAACTAAAGGATTTTGATGACGCATCTTTGATCGATCCAGCTATTGAGGGGGATTGCGAAGTGGATGGTCATCGGTATAAGCCTGCTTTCGAAATACTCAAAGAGTACCTGGCCACTATTGATGTTGAAAAAATGGCTAAGATCTGCACCATTTCAGCTGAACGGATAAGAAAGTTCACTAAAGATTTTGCCGAAGCGGCATGCATCGGGCGTACGATCGAAATCGAGGGGCATACATTACCTTACCGGCCGGCAGGAATAGACTATAAAAGGGGAACGGCAGCGCATAAAGGTGGATTTCACAGCTGCTTTTCCATTCACATGCTGAATTTGCTGGTGGGTGCGGTGGACGTGCCTGGTGGTCAGCGAGGTGTCAATCCGATCGGCCCTTATTGGAATACTGATGTCTCTGAGGATGGATTGATCATTCCAGCCGACTTCATCACAAAATACAATAAGCCTTATCCGGGGAGAAAAGCAGAAGCGCCTCAGACATTGGATCTTAACGAGATATTTCCAGCCGCCCTTTTTACGAGAGGGCTTTATCCTTTGGGTATCGAGGATCCGAAGCGATACGGTATTCCTTATGAGCCAGAGGTAATGATTCACGGAAGAACCAATCAAATGATGAACAGCCATGACCCCTTTGCAATGGCAGAAACATTGAAAAAGATCAAGTTTCAGCTGTCAATCTGCATGTTCATTGATGAGACATGCGAGTTTGCCGATATTATTCTCCCAGATGCTCACGACTTCGAGAGGTGGGATATGTTTCCTGCAAATGATCCATACGCATTTATTGCTCCTGGTGAGGGGGATTGGTACTTTCTAATGAGGCAACCTGTGACAAAGCCTCCTGGAGATGCCACGCCTTGGACTCAAATATATCTGGAACTTGCCGAGCGACTCGGGATCTTAGAAGACGTATACGAAATAGGAAACGATTCATGGGGCTTTAGGAATGAATACAGGTTAGACAGGAAAGAAAGATATACGGTTAGGGATATCGCTGAAAGGCAGGCTAAAAGCATCTTTGGCTCCGAATTCGATTTAAGGCATTTCGCTGAGAGATCAAGCGCCGTCTTGAGGAAAAAGACGATTCAGGAAGCATATCCGAGGATGTTTCTGAAATCCAGAGTGCCGATATATCTGGAATACCTTTTGGATCATAAGAAGGATGTAGGAAAGGTCGTTGAGGGATTGAACCTGGAGTGGGACCTCACGCCTTACAGCCCCCTTCCAAAGTGGACTCCCTGTGAAGCACATATTGCAGATGGGGAATATGACCTTATCGCTACAAACAACAAAGTGCCCACCCATCAATTCTCAGTCACAACAGAGAATTTGTGGATAGACGAATTAGGCATCACTAATCCATATACCTATAATGTCATGATTCATACTTCAGTTGCTGAGCAAAAAGGTCTAAGGACTGGAGATAAAGTATGTGTAGAATCAAAATACGGAAAGTACACGGGGCATCTGAAGGTTACGGAATTGGTTCATCCGGAGTGTGTGAACTGTTGCGGCACTTTTGGACACTGGGCGAAGGGATTACCAATTTCAAGAAACAAGGGCGTGCTCCACAATGCACTTCTACCAAAACCAAACTTAAGTAGAATAGACACATTGAGCGGACAAGTCGATATGTGTGTAAGAGTAAAAATTTACAAGGTAGAGGAATAAATAGTTATGGCAAAGTACGGTATGGTTATTGATCTAAAGCGATGTGTCGGGTGCAATGCCTGTGTCGTTGCTTGCAAGTTGGAACATAATGCTCCGAATAATATCGTTCAGACGGGTGTTCTGGAAAAGGAGATGGGTAAGTTCCCTAACGCGATTCGCATCTTCGTACCGGTTCTTTGTAATCATTGTGAAGAGCCGACCTGCGTGGATGTCTGTCCCCAAAAAGCCACCTCTAAGAGAGATGACGGCGTGGTGATGATTGATTTTGAAACGTGTATTGGATGTGGGGCTTGTGTTGAGCATTGTCCGTATCGCGCCCGTGTTCTCGTTAACAATAATGAGACTGTCTTCCCTGATGGTGAGACAATTTTTAAAAAGCCGGTATATCAGAAAATACCCCGGAAGGTAGCGCTTAAATGTGACTTCTGTTTCTTTAGATTGGAGAAAGGTTTGCCGCCGGTGTGTGTAGAGGTTTGCCCCACTTCAGCGAGGATTTTTGGTGATTTGGATGATGCTAAAACGGAAGTCAACGCTTTAATCGAAAAGCACCGCGCCTGGACCATGCTGCCTGATGAGATGACAAAACCCCAGGTCTTCTATATCGGATAGCTAAGGATGCCCGCTGCGGTTTTTAAATTTTTAGCTTGAGGTTGTTCTGTTAAATAAAACAGCCGCTTCACAACCAGAGATTAAAGGCCTCTGAAAAGTAGATACCATAATCGCGTCAAGTGGTTGAAAATGCTAATCAATATAGCTGCCCCCATTTACATCTATAACCTCACCAGTGACATAATCCGCGTCATCGGATGCGAGAAAGAGTGCCACTTTTGCGACGTCTTCAGGCTGGCCGATTCGACCTAGCGGTATATTCTTACAGAAGGATTGTAATGCGCTGGGTGGAAAGGCTCTTGACATATCGGTCTCAATCGGTCCAGGTGCAATGCAATTGACCGTAATACCATACTTGCCCAAATCGGAAGCCATTCGTTTTGTAAGATAGATTATGCCAGCTTTCGAAACCCCATAGTTTGTTCCTGCTATTGTAAGCGGATTCTTTCCCCCCGCAGACGACATTGTAATGATGCGACCGTTTTTGTATTTTTTCATATGAGGGATAATTGCTTTTGAACAGAGAAAGACACTTTTTAAGTTTACGGCCAGAGCTAGATCCCAGTCTTCCTCGGTTACATCTTCAACAGTACCAAAAAACATTCTCCCGGCATTGCTGACCAAGATATCTATTTTTCCAAAGTGTGCTAATGTCTTGCTTATCATATCCTGGACTTCTATATTTTTGCTGACATCAGCAGGGATCACCAATACGCGTGCATCGGTCTGATGAATTTTTTCCTCAACCCTTTTCAAATCATCTAGGTTTCTTCCGTTGATGACAACACTCGCTCCGTGTTCAGCGAATTTGAGAGCGATTGCTTCACCGATTCCTTTGCTTGAACCGGTAATTAGCGCTACCTTATTTTTAAGCCTCATGACTCCTAAACCTCCTCTTACGCATGAGATTTTCACTTCCTTCAAAATGATAGTTCATTATGCAGTAGGCTTCACCTCTCAAGTGTCGTTCAGCTAAATAATGTTCAATAAACAATCACTTCATCTTTTCCCCCCGTGAATTAATATTGAAGTAGGGTGTCAGATCCACCCTCTTCGTCCATCCTTTATAATGGCGTTTGACATGATTTTTCAATTCATCCATGGTTTTCACCAACGCTTGTTGCTTTTCCGTTCTAAGTCGAGAGGCCGCCTCTGCAAGTCGAGCACCTATGGCTTCCTCGTTTAGAGTAAGAAGCCGGCCTTTTTCAACAACGACGCGGCCATCGACCATCACTGTATCAACGTGTCTGCCCAACCCGCGATACAGAAGTGTATCGATTGGGTCTTGAGAAGGATCCACAAAGGGATAAGACATCTTTTCATAATCTAATAGAACGAGGTCTGCGAATCGGCCAGGTTCCAAACGCCCCAGTTCGTCGCCATATCCTAACAAAGATGCATTATTTTCTGTTACCATCCGGAAGACCTGTCGTGCGCTTAAATGCGGCGATTCGAGGTCCAGAGAAGGAATCCGGTGTAACAGAAAACAGACCTTCATTTCTTGGATTATGTCGTCATCATCATTAATGGATTTGCCATCCAACCCCAGACCCACCAGGACCCCGGCTTGTAACATATGAAACACGGGTGCTATGCCATTTCGGACCCGAAGGTTGCAGGATGGATGGTGCGTCACCCCGGTATGGGTTTCGGCCAATAGCTCAATATCGGATTCTGTTGGCCAAACACAATGTCCGATTACGAGACCTGGTCCGAGAAAAGCAATATCATTCATATACTCAATCAAAGACCGTCCGAGAAACTCAAGGCCATAGATTTTTTGAAAGATTGATTGCGCCGCGTGGACATTGATGGGTCGGCCCAGGTTATCAGCGGCCTTGCGCACCTGGAGCAGAAGTTCTTTGGTACACCATTGCGGTGCCAAGGGACCGAATCCAATTCGAGACATGGGGCTGTCACATCTCTTGTAAAGATGGGTCACCACATCAACGAAATTTTCACCCGTCAATGCATCTGGTGGAGGCGTTGAGGTCAATACCTTTCGCAGACCTTCAGGTAAGGAGGCAAGGAATTCCCGGTTATCTCCATAAACAAAAGGATTATCATTTCTAATGGCAGGGTTGAGCTGGACACGCATTCCTGCATCACTGTATGCCTGAAGCGTCTCGTCAAACTCTTTCTCATAAGCGATTGGATCTTTAACAATATGATTGTCCATTGTCGTTGTGATTCCTGATTTCAGGAGCCGAGCCGCAGAAAAAGCGATATCATCATAAGTGGACACGGGAATATATTTACCGGTATCCAACAGCCATGATTCGAGGGTATTGTCAAGTGCCCCGCGTTGAAAGTCGGTTAATCCTCGCCCATGACTGTGTCCATTTATAAGACCGGGTAAAAGTAAGAATTGATCCCCCCCGATCTCAGCGGCATCAGGGTGACGGCTGCTGATTTCGGAATAGGTCCCAACGGCCTCGATGGTATTACCTGACACAGCAACTGCACCACCAGGAATCACTGGTTGGTCATAGGCCGAAACCAATCGGCCAGCTCTTACAATAATCTTGTTGGTTGTCATGAGTCCTCCTCGACATCAACTCGCATTAGTCTGAATTTTATAAAGAAAATCAAGCCTCCCCGCGCTCCCGTGCGGGGGCATCCTGAAAAGGATGGCGGAAATTTCCGTAGCCTTTGCCTCTCCTTCACCTGCCAAACGGGGGGGGTAGCTTTGGAGGGCGCTCCTCGCTATTCAGTCTCATGCAAAGCACATGGTTTCTCGCTGCACCTCTGTAAAGTGCATTCTGGCGAAGGAAAGTAAAAGAGAGAATTCCATAATTAGCATTAATTGCGCACTATAAAGGATCCTGCCAGACTTGAATATGTCAAGTATCATAGCAATAACCCACGTTCAAGATCTTTTGTAATTTTAACATCTACACCATGAAAAACAGTATTGGGCAGGTGAAAAATTTGTTATGAAATTGAAATCTCGGAGGAAATTTCGGCTTCATCGATACTGCGAGTCGGCGCAGCGGCGGATGCCGCCCAGGAACTTGGTCAAATCGAGGCCCGACCTTACCCTTAAGGCCATACATCTCGGCTCAATACGTGAAGGCGACAGAAGGAAAAAGGGCTTCTATACACAGGGGTGCAAGACAAACTGAAAAGCCTTGAGGCAAGAGAGCGCTATTCCATCAATTTTCGAAAACCAGCCAAATATTTTTGTTGACAAAATAAAAATCAAATATTAGGGGGATAAACAAACGTTCATTTATAAAATTCAAACAGCTACCTTATTAAGCACACGAATGCAGGTATACAGCGGAAATGTAAAATATAATGAGACTAAATGAGAGTAAAAATGGCTCAAGCATGCGTGATGAAATAATTGACAAAGCAAGAGCACTTTTTTTCTCTGAAGGATTTAGCAGCACTTCCTTGCGAAGAATAGCGAAAGCATGTGGTTGCACGGCGGGTAATGTCTATAATCACTTTCGAAGCAAGGAGGAGATGCTTTTCGAAATACTCTTTAGTGAAATGTCAAACTTAATCTCCAAGCTAAGTTCTTTGGAGAATAACCATAATGACAGCCCTGTTGAACAATTACGGATTTTTATTAGAAAGCATGTAGAGCACATCCTGGCACAACCTCCTGGAAAGCTGCTGTATTTTGAAATGGAAATGAGGCATCTATCAGCGTCTCATAAACGTAAAATGATTCAAATGCGCAATGAATATGATACGATTCTAAGAAAAATCATTCGGCGAGGTATCGATTCAGGAGTGTTTGGTCATGTAAACGAAAAGTTTTTCAACTACTCTATTGCCTCCACGATTCTGAGAATTAGGATTTGGTACTCACCAAAAGGGGATTTCTGTCCAAGTGAAATATCGGACATTATTTTTGAAATATTTTTCTTTGGCCTTCAGCCCAGAACGAAGCGGATGTAGAAGATCGAAAGTTTTGCATCGCGCGCAATAGAACTTCAATCAAAGAAAGTACCAGCAGGGTTAGAAAGAAAGCATAACGACATCGTGGCAAAATTTATTCTATGGCGGCAACCAGATGAAAAACCAATCCTTTTTTTTCGGGTGTTGCAATATCTTAAGAAAGTCGCTCTAAAGTTGGAGGAGGTAAAGGATGGATTTCAGTTTTTCCGATCAAGAAAAACACTTCGAAGAACAGATGCGCTCTTTCTTTTTGGAAGAGAAAGAAACAGCTGATAAAGCCAAACAAGAATGGGATTCTGGTCTGGGCATGGGTCCCAATTGTTGGAAAATCCTAAAAAAATTAGGGGAACACCGCTGGATCTGTCCGACGTGGCCTAAAAAATACGGCGGATTAGAGCTTTCCTATATCTACAAATACATTTCAATGGAGCAGATGCACCATTTCACGAACATACCAACGCTCGTAGGCGCCGGCATGGCAGGCCCGATAATACTGAATCACGGGACCGAAAAGCAGAAAGAGAAGTATCTCTTAGAAATTTCAAGCGGAGAAGTTGAATATACTCTTGGATATACAGAACCCGAGGCCGGATCGGATCTTGCCGCTTTGAGCATAAAAGCCGAAGATAAAGAAGATTACTTCCTCATTAATGGTTCAAAACTGTTCAATACCCGAACTCACTACTCCCGTTACCACTGGCTAGGTGCGAGAACCGAAAAAACAGAAAAGAAATACAAGGGAATTTCACTTTTTATAGTTGATCTCAAGACTCCAGGTATCACAATCAGACCCATTTGGACTGTTGGAGGCAGAAGGACAAACGCAGTCTTTTACGACAATGTGGAATTGCCCAGGGAAACCCTTGTGGGAGAGCTAAATAGAGGTTTCTACTATATCTTGGAAGCCCTGGACTATGAAAGAATTTCTACCGTGGGAGGGCTCCAGAGAGATTTTCAGGAAATTCTCGAATATGTCAAGGAGACCGGTAGAAATAAAGACCCGTTGATAAGGCAAAAAATGTCTCAACTCGCTATCGAAATCGAATCTGCGAGGCTTTTAGCCTTGAGGGTTGCAGCGATGTTGAGTAAGGGGAAAATTCCTAATCACGAGGCAGGGATGCTAAAAATGATGGTTTCGGAAACAGAGCAAAATCTCGTGAACACCGCAATGAAAATTTTCGGCGCATATGGGCAAATTAAAAAGGGGAGTAAATGGGCTCAGCTCAGTGGCAAATATGAGTGGTTGTATAGGGATAGTCTTGAAAACCTTATCACCCGGGGAACATCCGAAATTATGAGAAATATTATAGCTGAAAGGGGATTAGGCCTTCCCAGAGATTAGCTTACACTGGGTAAATTGTAATGGAGGGACGTAATGGATTTTGAACTTTCAGAATCACAAAATATTATTCTGCACTCAGCAAAAACGTTTTTGGAAAAGGAAACAAAAGGGCTTGCACGCGATGTGGAAACAACAGACGATGGTTTCTCTTTAAAAGTGTGGAAGAAGACGGCAGAGCTCGGATGGTTCGGAGTCGTCCTTCCGGAAGAATATGGGGGGATGCAGGGAAATTATATTGATCTGGTTCTGCTTCTGGAAGAAGCGGGAAAAGCTTTGTTTCCAGGTCCGTTAATCTCAATAATTATTTCCGGTCTGTGTATTGATGAATATGGAAACCAATTGCAAAAGGACGAATTGTTGCCAAAAATCATTGGGGGTGATCTTATCATTGTACCTGCTATCATACAGCCCGACCCTGCATTTGGGGGTGATTTTATTCAGGATGAAATAAAGGAACATGACGGCAGGTACACCTTGAGCGGGACACGATTATTTGTCCCCTTCGCGCACGTCGCCGATAAAATCCTTTACTGCGCAGAGACAAGCCGGGGCAAGACATTTTTCTTGAGTGATACGAAGAATTTTGGGGTGGTCTGTACCCCACTCGAGTCCTTAGGAGGAGATAAGCCCAGTGAAGTTAATTTTGATGCAGTAGAGGTCCCACAAGAAAATCTCGTGGGGCAATTTGGACGAGCTGAAGAAATCCTAAAAAAAATAGGTGAATGGGGTGCACTTGCACAAAGCGCATATATTGCAGGCATGCTTTCCCAAATTTTGGCGATGAGCGTGGAATATGCAAAACAGAGAGTACAGTTTGGGAAGAAAATTGGAAGTTTTCAAGCCATTAAGCACCAATGCGCCGAGATGGCCGGAGATCTGGATCGGACTAAGTTCCTCACCTATCAGGCGGCATGGCGATTGAGCGAAAAACTACCAGCAACAAAAGAGATTTCCATGGCAAAAGCTTGTGCGAGCGAGGCTTCCCGGAAGGTCTCTTTACTTGGTGTTAAAATACACGGTGGCACCGGTGTCAGCGAGGAATACGATATGCAGCTTTATTTTCGCCGAGCTAAAGTGGCTGAAATCGCATTTGGCGATGCAGATTTTCATCAGGAAATTTTAGCTCGTCAATTAGGCATGTGAACAAATGATTCGGAATTAGGTTCCCGGTTATCAGAAAAAGGGGAGGGGTAGAAAATATGGTACCTGCTGAGATGATGCATAAAAAGCGACTTCCCATCAGGGAGGGCTTGTTGACAATGCCCTTGTCTCCACTGAGTGAAGTGCAGCTCCTGGGCAGTCGTTGCAAAGGTTGTCAAGAGATCTCTCTTGGAAAAGGCCAATATTGCCCAAATTGTGGCGATCAAGAAATAAAAGATTTTCCATTGAGTAAGAGGGGTAAATTGTGGACGTACACAATTATCCGCCACCGCCCTCCAGGTGACTACAAAGGGCCCGATCCCTTTTCCCCCTATGGTTTGGGACTTGTAGAACTGCCTGAGGGTATCAGAATCCTCTCTCCGTTAGATGCAAAGATAAGCAATTTGGCAATAGGCATGGAGTTAGAGCTGGTTGTGTTCAAGCTCTATGAGGATACCGCGGGAAACGAAATCATTGCCTTTAAGTTCAAGTCAATCTAAGGAGGCGGCTCTAATGAAGGATGTAGCGATAATAGGCATTGGCATCCACAAGTTCGGAAGATTTGGGGATAAGTCTTATATAAAAATGGGACAGGAGGCAACGGATATGGCGTTAAGAGATGCCGGTGTTAATATCCGAGAAATTCAAGCTGCCTACCTTTCCGAGATGTACCTCCCGGCCACATCAGGGGCAAGGATCCTGAGACCTATGGCAGCTCAAGGGATTCCTATTTGTGATGTGGAAGCAGCATGCGCCAGCGGAGGCGTCGTACTCAGACAGGCGATGCTCGGAATACAATCCGGCGCCGTTAAAATTGCCCTTGTCCTCGGGGTTGAAAAAATGCCCAGGGGGTTTATGGATCCAGGAATGATCTATGAAAAATGGCAGATCGAAATGGGAATGGCCGTCAACCCAAGCTATTGGGCCATGAATGCCCGGAGGCACATGCGTGAATACGGGACAACGGAGTTGCAGATTGCCAAGGTGGCCTATAAAAACCATAAGAACAGCGTTCACAATCCTTATTCGATGTATCAAAAGGAATTTTCAATCGAGGAGATCCTCAACTCTCCTGTTGTCTGCGATCCATTAAGACTGTATGAATTGTGCGCGCCAAATGAAGGGGCGGCAGCTGTTGTTCTTTGCCCGCGAGAAGATGCCCATAAGTATAGCAAAATACCGATTGCCATCGCTTCCTGCGCACATACCATTCCCATGTATTCATCCGATTTTCGGGCGCCCACGGATTGTATGAGTGCCAAGATTACAAATCCAGGACCTGCCGAAGTCACCAGTAGTCAAGCTTACGAAGAAGCGGGGATCGGGCCGGAAGATATTGATTGCTTTGAAGTTCAAGATACGGATGCCTTCTGTGAACTTGAAACCTATGAAAAGATTGGTCTTTGCAAGCCAGGCGAATCGGGCCGCCTTATCGATGAGGGCGTGACCGAAATCGGGGGGAAGCATCCTGTTAATATGAGCGGCGGGTTAATCAGCAAAGGTGAACCGATTGGCGCTTCACATCTCGGCCAGATCGTCGAGATCGTGATGCAAATGCGAAACCAAGCAGGGTTGAGGCAGGTATCCAATGCCAAAGTTGGGCTCGCCCAGGTCATTGGAGCAGGGGGTAATTGTGCGGTTACTATACTAAAGAAATAAATATATATCATACGCAAAGGTTTCGGGGAAGAAAGATGAATTTTGCAGAGTCCTTAACAATTCAATCGCTTAGGTGGCCAGACAAGATAGCGATCAAAACCGAATCCCGCAATACTACTTACAAAGTACTGAATTCCAATGTAAACAGCCTGTCTCACGGTCTGCATAGCTTGGGGATAAAAAAAGGGGATATGATCTGTCAGTTGCAAGGTAACACGATAGAGCATTTTGAGTTACTCTATGCTATCGGCAAGATCGGAGCGATTCGGATCCCTTTAGATCCTAGAGGGAATCTTGTGGAATGGAAAAACATTTTAGAGAACTTCAAACCATCGGCTCTGGTTTACGATAATGCCTTTGCTTCCTCAGTCAGACAATTGCAGGCCGATTTGGGCCAGCACATGCACTATATTGAAGTCAGCCGTAATCCTTCCAAAAACGCAATCTCATATGAAGATCTCACAGCCAATTTTTCCAAAGAAGAGCCGGAAGCCGAAGTCTGCGGAAAAGATCCATACATTATTCAATCCACTTCGGGATCAATGGGTATACCAAAGGCGGTTTTGCTTACTCATGAGGCAACCATTTTAAGGGTGCTTATGCGCGCTGTTGATTTAGGAAACCATCTCAACGGCGTTTACCTGGCCGTTACATCACTTGCAAACACGGCTTCCACCTTCTTTGGTTTGTCTCAGCTTTTTCTTGGTGGCACTGTTATCCTCCGCGATAAATTCGATCCGCACAAGTTTTTAAAAACCATAGAGGAAGAAAAGGTCACAAATTCGTCTTTGGTCCCTGTCATGGGTGAAAGGCTCCTTGAAGTCAAGGAAATCACTCGATACGATCTTAGCTCCCTCCAGTTTCTCCTCGTATACGGGGCACCTTTGCACAAAAAAACCAGGGAAAGCCTCATTAGATTTGTCACACCGAAAATAGTTGAAACTTACGGAATAACTGAAACGGGACCGATTACGAATCTAATGCCGCATGACCAGCTAAAAAAAATGGATTCCGTCGGACAGCCAACAACACTCACCAAAATCAAGATCATGGATGACCGGGGCGAAATTCTTTCCCCGGGCGAAGTTGGCGAAATCCTTGTCAAGACGCCTTACCTATTCAAGGAGTATCTGAACAACCCGAAAAAGACAAAACAAAATTTCAGAAATGGTTGGTTTCATACCGGCGATTTGGGCAAGTTGGACGAAGATGGCTACCTCTATGTCATCGGCAGACGCGCAAATATGACGATCAGCGGTGGCTACAACATTTATGAAGAGGAAGTCGAGCAAGTCATAGCGGAGCATCCTAAGGTGAAGGAAGTTGCCGTTATTGGGGTACCTGATGAAACATGGGGTGAAGCGGTTAAAGCTGTCGTTGTATTAAAGCCAAACACCCAGGCTACGGAGGAGGAGATAAAAGAATTTTGTAAACAAAAACTCCCAAGTTATAAGAAACCCCGTTCGGTGGATTTTTCTGCCGGGCTACCTCGGTTTAGTTCCGGAAAATTAGCCAAACAGAAGTTGAGAGATAAATACTGGAAAGGATTGAAGAAAAAAGTATCTTGAAATAATGTGGGAGCTTGAAAATCCTTATTTTACTTTCAGGCATAAAGGCTCTATTTCTACAGAAAATCCCAATCAAGGGCGGGAAGCTTGATTGTGATCAGTGAAAAGGTGGGTATCATTCACTGAGTCGTTTCGTTTGCATTTATGAAACTAACCAAAAAGAGAAAGGGACCGGCAACAAGATGGGCGCCTCAGCGGAGAGAACAGCAGATGGTTGCCATTGCGCGGGCCTTAGTGGCGAAGCCCGAGTTGATCCTTCTGGATGAACCCACTCTGGGTCTTGCACCTAAGGTTCTAATATAATCCGGAAAGGCAATTCGTAATATCAATGAGGGTTAGCATAATTCTGGTTAAACAAAATGTGTCCTCGGCACTGAGGCTGGCCAAACGAGGATATTGCCTGGAGGCCGGAAGACTTGCACTGGAAGGCACAGGTAGGGATTTGTTAACCAATGAACATATTAAGAGAGTCTATCTTGGAGGCTAGCCGGAACTCCGTCTCCGTGTTGGCTTAGTTGAACAGAAGCTCTCAATTCTTAGAAAGAAGCAAAGAAATGGTCAAAATCGGACTTTACTTGCCTGTTTTTGGCGGATGGTTTCGATTAGAGGAGGATGAGCTTCCTCCAACTTATGGTTACATGAAAGATATTGCTCTTGAAGCCGAAAGAATCGGCATTGACTCCTTATGGATTCCAGATCACATGCTGAACCCAATGAAGGGTGATGCCGCGCCTTCATTGGAAGCTTGGACCCTTGCCGTGGCACTATCTGAAGTAACAGAGAAGGTCATTATTGCCCATTCTGTACTCTGTGAAGCTTTTCGTTTTCCAGCGGTCCTCGCTAAAATGGCTGCGACATTGCAAGAAATCAGTGGGGGCAGATTCTGGCTTGGTCTGGGCGCCGGTTTTTATCAACAAGAATATGAAGCTTATGGGTTGCCATTTTTAACTCATGATGAGCGGGTTAAAAGAACAAAAGAGGCCATTCAGTTAATAAAAAAATTATGGACTATGAACCAGGTAAACTTTGAAGGCAATTACTATTCAGTCCAAACTGCTACCTGTTCTCCGAAGCCGGTCCCAATACCGCGAATCTGCTACGGAGGGACCTCAAAAGCCTCACTCGAACTTGTGTGCGAAGAAGTAGACTGCTGGCTAATGCGACGGTGCAGCATCGAACAAGCCAAACAGAGTGTCGCTGAAATAAAAGGACGCCTGAATAAAGAGAGGAGAGAGCAAATCCAAATTGCAATTCCGGCCTTTGTTTTCATCAAAGAGACAGACGAGGAGGCAAGAAGTTATGTCGAGCGTTTAACTGCAAATAGCAAATCGCATCATCGCTTAATTTTTGATTCGGGATTTGTAGGATCTCCTGATACGATAATAAAATCTGTTCGTAGACTGGAAAATGCTGGCATCGATCATATTTTGTTCCAACTCAGTCCAACCCTTAACGAACTATCAAAGCTCCCTATTGTCCTTAAACAGTTAAGGTGAGACAGCACGTTCAGTGCGATTCCTGAATTCGAACTGATGCCGTTGGGAGGGGTGAAAGACAGATTTCTCGGATTATTTTCTGAATGCTGTCGAACGGATGTCAGCGCAAAGGGTATAGAAAGATGGATATTTATTTCAAGGGCAGGAGGATGAAAAGATGCAGGTAAATTTGGTTCAAATGCGTGCCAAGACCAACGACAAGAAAGCCAACCTAAAGAAAATACGACACTATGTAGAAAAGGGGGTCAGCAATGGAGCAAATCTCATCGTATTTGGCGAGCTTGCTCTCTCAGGCTATGATTTGGATAGGGGAAAATTTAGCGAACTCTCAGAGCCGATACCTGGGCCTTCCACCGAGGCAATAGCTGAACTCATATCAGGCAAAGAGTGTTATGTGGTTTTCGGCATGCCCGAGTCTGACCATGGGTTTACATACAACTCAGCCCCGCTGATTGGGCCGGAGGGCGTCGTGGGCACCACCAGAAAACTATATCTGGCGGATTTCAAGTCGATTCTGACAGGGAGGACGTATTGCGAAAGCGTCTATTTCAAGCCAGGTCAGCGAATATCGGTCTTTGATACCACAATCGGCCGGATAGGCGTACAAATCTGCTTGGACTGCTATCATCCTGAAGTAGGCCAGGCCCAGGCTTTGGCAGGAGCCTGGTTGATTGCACACCCGTCCGCAACACCCCTAATCAAAGGTGGAGGCAAACTGCCATCTGTTTTTGACACCAGACCATGGGAAAATTCGGTATGTTGGTGTTACGTTAATGTCCTTTCGGAGGACCCAAAAAACAAGTTTAACGGAGGTTCAGGCATATACTTGGGTTCTGCCGGTCTGAAGAAACAGGCCTCTATCGGTGAGGACGCCATAGAAGAAGTGATAGAATTTGATGTGAATAGAGAGGAGATTCTTGAGGCGAGACAATCTTTCTCACCCCTCAGGGACAAAAGACCGGAGGTTATCCGACAGCTATTAACAATCGCCGAGGAATTTCAAGACGGGACTTAGAAGGGCGCAAGTAACGATAATAATTGATATTGGAGGTTTTTTATGAGTGATGAGACCATGAAGCTACGGCGCGAATGGGAGAGAGATATTGCAGAGGTATATGAAAAAAAACTGGATTTCACCCTGCCCGATTATATTAACGAGTCAGGAATTCCATTGAAATGCGTGTACGACCGGGAGGATGTGAGTGATACGCCCCCTGAAATGCCGGGTCAATATCCCTACACGAGGGGAATTCGCGCCCTGGGTTACCAGTATAGGCCTTGGATGATACAGATGCTGCACGGCTTTGGTACGAGCGAGGAGACCCGCGGGCGAACAGATTTTCTGTCCAAGGAGGGCATGAGGGGCTACGGCAAAGATAATCCGGTCGTATTGATCGAAGTCGATGCTCCGACTACGGTGGGATTGGATCCAGATGACCCTCTATCATTCGGAGCCACGGGATTGGGTGGCCCTTCGATAAGCACCTTGGATGACCTGGATAATCTCTTAAAGGGGTATGATCTATCTAAGACCCGCTTTGCACCGAACACCCGTTTTACTTGCCTGCCCATGCTCGCTCTTTATGTGGTCTATGCCGAAAATCGGGGATACAAGATCGAGGAACTGATAGGTCAAAGCCAGAACGATTCACTTACCCGGTGGCTGACGACAGATATTGGAGGACCGGCACCAAAAGTGCAGCAAAAGCTCAGGGCGGAGCTCATACACTATACCACAAATCATATGCCAAGGTGGAATCACACCAATCTTTCAGGATATCATTATGGGGAGATGTGCGCGCCACCCGCACAGCAGCTCGGAATCGTGATGTCGCAAGCAGTCGACCTAATCAGTGACTGCATCAAGGCCGGATTGAATCCCGATGATTTTATCCCCAGATTGAGTTCTCAAGTGCACATGGGCATGAGTTTATTTGAGGAAATTGCGAAACTCAGAGCCTGGAGAAGACTTTGGGCAAAAATAATGAGAGAAAGGTTTCATTGCCAGAATCCCCGCTCGCTGCAGTACAGAATGCATGTCCATACCGGGGGGGCCAGCATGACGATGGAGCAGCCACTGAATAATATTGTTAGATCTACGCTCCAGGTCCTGGCATCAGTATTAGGGGGCACCCAGTCGCTACACACTTGCTCATATGACGAAGCTGTTGGCTTGCCTTCGGAAGATGCGGTCAGAACGGCTATCCGGGTTAACCAGATTATTCTTCATGAAAGTGGAGCGCCTCATGTTTCCGACCCTCTTGGCGGGTCTTTCTATGTCGAGTGGTTAACGAACAGGATCGAAGCGGAAGCGCGAAAAGTAATGAATGAAATCGAAGATCGCGGTGGGTTTTGCAAATGTGTTGAAAGTGGTTTTATCCGTCGGTTATTGAATGAGCGGGTGATTGAATGGCGCCAAAAGGTTGATAAGGAAGAGAAAGTCGTCGTGGGATTGAACCGTTTCAGGAGCGAAAAACAATCAGATGTTCCCGCCTTTTCTGTGGACGTACAAAAAGCATCCGAAATTGCGATAAGACGCATTGAAGAATACAGGGCATCCAGAAAAGCGCCACAGGCGAGGAGGGCATTGGAAAAGGTAGAACAGGTAATGCTTGCATATGAGTCCTTGGAACAGGCCGGAAAGCTTATGCCTGCCTTGATCGAGGCCGCAAGGGCGCATTGCACGTTGGGTGAAATGATGGGGGCCATTTATAAGGCTACCGGCGGACAGGTCCACGCTTCTGAGTATGGCAAATTGTAAAGGAGATACCAAGGAATGAGTGTCGAGAAGGTTAGAGTTCTGATAGGACGTTTTACCCTGGATGGACATGACAGGGGCATATTCACGGTGATGAATGCCTTAAAGAAAGCAGGGATGGAAGTTATCTACGTCCATTTTAACAATCCTTTGGAAATCGTCAATTCAGCAATACAGGAAGGCGTGGACGTCATAGGCCTGACATCGTCGATGGGAGAGCACCTGCTGGAATGCTCAGTCCTCATGGAGGAGTTAAGAAAATCTGAGTTGGACATTCCGGTTATTGTCGGCGGCGTCATACCCACATCGGACCTTCCCAAACTGACTGAGATGGGGATAAAAAAGGTTTTTGGGCCAGGTTCAAAACCTGAGGAGGCGGTTTCCTTCATCTCTCAAATAAGTCTTAAGAATAGGCAGACTCGAAAGGGTTGATTTAAAAAAAGCAATTCGTGCATTTGATAGGAGACCATATGAAATCTGAGTACAAGGCGATTTTGCTGGAAAAAAAGAAAGGTGTTGCAACCATTACCCTTAACCAGCCCGAGAAACTTAACTTGATGACCGAGCAGATGTTTACCGAGCTTCTTGACGCATTTGATCGTGTGTCGGCGGATGAGGGTACCAAAGTCATTGTTCTTACCGGAAGTGGCAATATATTTTGCGGGGGCGTGGATCTGCGAGAGCATTTCCTTGACCCGATTGAAAAAGCGAAGAGGGGTGAGCTTAATATCGCCTTGGATCAGTCATTCTCTGCAGTGGGCGTTCCCGCCTTGCTCAGCATCCAAAAACCAATGATTGCAGCCATTAACGGGGCGGCGGTGGGAATGGGTTTTACCCTTTGTTTGCCTTTTGATATAAGGATACTGGCTGAAAACGCGAAAATAATTTTGCCTTTTTTGCATGTGGGGATAGCGCCCGAGTTTGGATCCACCTATTTTCTTCCACGCCTGATAGGGGTATCGAAAGCTCTGGAGCTGTTGTATACAAATCGCCCTGTCGAGGCCAGGGAAGCAAAAGAAATCGGTTTGGTGAACCAGGTGGAGTCGCCGAATAAGTTAAAGGAAAAGACTCTCGAGCTGGCCCAAAAGATAGCTGAGGGCCCGCCGATTGCCACCAGGTTGACAAGAGAGACCCTTTATCAAGGCGCGGCTTCTGATCTTCAAACCGCATTAAGGACTGAACATTTTGCATATAATGTTTGCAGACAAACAAAAGATCATGAGGAGGCCATTAGGGCTTTTTTGGATAAGAGACCCGCGGTGTTCAAGGGTGAGTGAAGCTTTAGAACTACTGCTGTGAACCGCCGGAGGTGTGATGTGAGCATAAAAAATGGATATGTAGAAACTCAGGATGGACAAATCCACTATCGATCTTGTGAAGGAGAGGAGGGAATCCCAATTGTCTTTTTTCATCAAACCGCAAGTTCGTCCCAGAGCTATGAACGGATCATGACCCTCTTGGAAGGCAAGTATCCGACGTATGCTATGGACACACCTGGATTTGGACAATCCTTTTTCCCTGCCGAAACGCCAACCATCGCGTACTATGTGAAGATACTCTTGGAGGCAATTGCAAACCTTGGCGTGACCGAGTTTCATGTTTTCGGCCACCATACGGGGGCTGCGATCGCCGCAGAGATGGCGGCGACGGCTCCAGACAGAGTGAAGACCCTGATGTTAGAAGGACCCGTGTGGGTCAGTGAAGAACAACGAAAAGTCAAACTCAAGACAGTGGTTAAACCTTTGGTCATAAAGGACGACGGCAGCCATCTCATGAAGGTGTGGGAGCGCGTTACCGGTCTGGACGCGGACCATACACTTGAGTTGTGTCACCGGGAAGCCATAGACACATTGCGCGCCGGTGAACGCTGGCATGAGGGCTATGTGGCTGTTTACAATCAGGATTCCTATGCGATTTATGAAAAGATCAGGTGTCCCATGCTCTTTTTATGCGGCACCAATGATAGACTGCTTCCCTTTTTTAAGGCGGTTTGCGATGCCTACCCGAAAGCGACCCATGCCGTCTTGGAAAACTGCGGGACATACGCCCTGGACAATTGTGCCGAACTTATAGTTAACGAAATGCTTCCGTTTTTGGGGGTCTTGCGGCCCTCCGACTAAACGCTTAATGGGTTTTCCCGGCTCGCGAACCTATTCGCGAAAGGGATTGCTGCCTCAAGGTGGTATCATGGTAGAAAGGAAATACGTCAATCTTTTAAGGCCGTTACAACTCAAAAATGTTACTTTAAAGAACCGAATTGTCAAGACGTCCCAGTGTTTCGTATATGCAGAATCCGATGGTTCGGTCGGTGACAGGCTGAAATCCTTTTACGCTTCCGTTGCGAGCGGTGGTGTTGGCCTCGTTATTGTTGAAGAAAGTTGTTGTGAATATCCCTTGGGTGTAAGCTGGATGCCTCATATCCGGTTGGATGACGATAAATTCATTCCCGGTCTTGGGGAGTTGGCTGCCGTTATCCACAGTCATGATTGCCCCGCCTTCGTGCAGATCACCCATGCAGGACCGGCCCATCAGCCCTTTGATGGACAACCGCCGGTTGCCCCCTCATCAATTGATCCGCCAGTACAGCCCGGATTTGTTGTCGCTCAAGAATTGACACTCGAAAAGATCAAAGACATCATAGAAAAGTATGCAGAAGCGGCATTGCGCATCAAGAACTCTGGATTCGACGGTTGTGAAATCCATCTCGCCCATTATGCCTTGGGCGGTGCTTTTCTCTCGCGCATTCAAAACAAGCGAGTCGATGAATATGGCTTCAATAGTCTGGAAAGCCGTGCTCGCTTTGGACGTGAAATCTTAGAGAGGACCCGAGAACTGGTTGGCCCTGACTTCATCGTCGGCGTCCGGATGTCCGCCAGAGAGTGGGGACATCCATTGGGTACAACCATCGAGGAGGCCGCGGTATTTGCAAAGATATTCGAAAAGGCGGGGGGGGACTACATTCAGAGCAGCGCATATGGTTACAATGAGTTCTTTCGATGTTGGGCTCCGGATGTCTTGCTTTACCCTGAGGTGCCCCAAACCGCCAGATCTTTTGCTGCGAGAATCCCGAAGGGGGCCCTTTTGCCCGAAGCGGCAGTGATTAAAAAAGCAGTCTCCATTCCAGTCTCAGGTGTCGGACGACTTGATGCTGATATCGGGGAGAAGGCAATCAAAGATGGCAAAATCGATATGGTTTGGATGGGGAGACGCCTTATGGTGGACCCAATGTATCCGAGAAAGGTTGCTGAAGGCAAAGCAGAAGACATCAGACCGTGCACTGGATGCATGTATTGTTTTTCGCACTTGATCACGCCGACTCCGGTCAAATGCCGATGGAATGCATTTCTTGGTAACGAGCACGAGCTGGGATGTGATGGGACGGATTTTAAGCCGGTTAAGGAGAAAAAGAAGGTCATGGTGGTTGGCGCCGGGCCTGGAGGGATGGAAGCCGCGAGGGTGGCGGCACTGAGGGGGCATGAGGTTCTGCTCTATGACAGAGAAAAGTATCTTGGCGGGCTGATCCCCATGGCGGCCTTTATTAAGGGCACGGATTTTGACAATATATCGCTGGCATTGAAGTGGTACGAAAATGAATTGAAAAAATTGAAGAACCTCAAAATAGTTCTGGGTACTGAGGTAGACAAAGACCTCGTGGTTGATATTTCTCCAGATGTTGTCATTCTGGCACCGGGCAGCAAATGGGAGCTCCCGGATATCCCCGGCATCCAGGGATCGAATGTTGTGACTACAGGTGAGCTGAAAAAAAAGGTGAAGGGCTATTTGAGATATTTGGGGACTGAAGTGATGTCCTCTTTAACGCGAATATATGCTCCGGTCGGCAGGCGGGTAATCGTCATAGGAGGAGACTTGAAGGGCCTGGAGGCAACTGAGTTTCTGGTAAAGCGGGGAAGGCATGTTATCCTTGTTGAGCAATCCCATGATTTGGGAGAAGGGATGCATGAACATTTAAAGAGCAGATTTTTCCCCTGGTTGCAAGCCCACGATAGGATTACCGTTTACACAGGGGTTACTTTCAATGAGATTACTTCACAGGGGTTGGACATTACCACTGATCAGGGAGTCAAAAAGATGATTGAGGCAGATACCTTGATGGTCATTGAAAAGGATAAGAAAAATTTCGATCTTCACAACGCCCTCAAAGGAGAAGTTTCAGAGCTTTATCTCATCGGAGATGCCAAAGAAGATGGGAATGCTTGGATACATGGGGCTGTCCATCAGGGTGCGCGTACCGCATTCTCAGTATGATAATCGAACAGATATTATCATCGTGGCGCTGACTCGAGAGTTGGTTGTTTAAAAACCGGACCGATGGCTTTCGACAATAGACCCTCTATGACGAATGCAAGGTTTGGAGTCGCAGCGGCGTCGAACCGGAGAGGGTTACGAAAATGATTTTATAGTTTGGCAAGGGAGTCAAGAGAATAAAAGCCATTATAAAGACGTTCACCCAGAGCGCGGGCAGACAAACTGAAAAAGCATTTAAACAGGGAAGCTTAACCCTATTAACTTTGGAAATATCACTTCCATATTTTTGTTGACAAAGAAAAAAAGCGAATGTTAACGAGATAAATAAACGCTCATTTATAATTCTGAATTGCCCGTAACGCTTCGATAGTTAACTTTAATTTTTGCGGATGATAAGAACAGAGAAGTTTTAACCTTCACCTCTTTCTTGAACGCGGGGGATAGGAAACAGCGAAAGATATCGTTACCCTCAATACTCAAAAGACCAGAAATTTTTAAGGCTTAGGGTCTTTGAAACATTACAAGCGGGTCAGGTGTATCATGAAATTAATGCAACCAGGTCAAATTGGCTCAATTACATTAAAAAATCGCATTATTCTGGGTGCCCATGGACCAGGGGGTAACGCTGAGCCGGATGGCCGCATGAACCAGCGGGTTATCGATTATTACACAGCACGGGCTAAAGGTGGTGCCGGCATGATAACCACCGGTTGGACAAGAGTTAGCCGCGATATAGAAAGACTTCCCATCCATCCCCTCGTGCGCAGCTATCAGATAGACAGCTATTTATGCGCTTCCAAAGTGAATGAACTGGCTGAATCCGTTCATGATTATGGAACCAAACTATCGGTCCAGCTTATGCTCGGAATGGGCCGGGTAGCAAATCCCAGTCATCTGAATCTGATCGACCCGGTGGCTCCCTCAGATCAACCATCTTTTTTTGACGCCGATATTACCATGCGTGGTCTTACCATAAAAGAAATCCAGACGTTACTTGAAGCTTTCGAGGTTTCGGCGGAAATGATTCGTACCGCCGGTGCCGATGCGGTAGAGTTAAATGCGCACAACGGCTATTTACTCGACCAGTGGATGACGGCAGAGTGGAACAAGCGTACCGATGGTTACGGTGGTGATTTTGAAGGGAGGATAAGGTTTCCCATTGAAATTATTCAGGCAATAAAGAGAGGGGCCGGACAGGATTTCCCTGTTACCATGAAACTGGCACTGGGGCACAACATCCCCGAGGGTCGGACAATTGAAGAAGGGTTGGAGATCGTAAGGCGGTTGGAAGAATCGGGGCTTGATGCGATCAGTGTTGACATCGGCTCTTACGAGACCTATCACATGTGCCAGCCTCCCACTACGTATCCGCGTGGTTGCTGGGCAAATCTGGCTGAGATGACCAAGAAGGTGGTTAAAAATATCCCGGTTATAGCCATCGGTAAGCTGGGCTACCCGGAGTTGGCTGAAAGTGTATTGCAGGAGGGTCAGGCCGATTTCATTCAGATGACCAGACCCCTGTTGGCCGATCCAGAATGGCCGAATAAAGTCAAAGCAGGAAGGTGGGAGGATATCCGACCCTGCATCGGAGACCATGAAGGCTGTGTACTTCGTATAGAGCAGCGTAAGTACACGAGTTGTACAGTAAATCCGCGCGTGATGAAAGAAAGGGATTTCGCCCTCCAACCTGCTGAGCAAAAGAAAAAGGTGTTGGTTATCGGTGGCGGACCGGCGGGAATGGAGGCAGCCCTGGTCGCTGCGAAAAGAGGGCATGAAGTAACGATTTGGGAAAAGAAAGAGACTCTTGGCGGCAATATGGTACCGAGCTCGGTGCCTGATTTCAAAGATGATTACAAACTGCTGATTAAATATTATAGGACTCAGATAGGTAAGAGCAAAGTAAAAGTTGAATTGGGAAAAGAAGCCACGCTTGAGCTCGTAGAAGCATTAAAGCCCGATGTCATTTTCATCGCGACTGGTGGGAAGCCCTGTATTCCCGACATCCCAGGCGTGGACAAAACATTGGTGGTAACTGCAATTGACATTCTCCTCGGCAGGAAAAAAGCGGGTGAAAGGGTGGTGGTGATAGGTGGCGGACTGATCGGTTGCGAGGTCGCGGTATATCTTGCACGGCAGGGTAAAAAAGTGGCCATTGTGGAAATTCTGGATAAAGTTGCTCGTAACATGTGGCGTGGGAATCGGCTCCATATCTTGGAACTGTTAAAAAAGCATAATGTAAGGATCTTGACCTCTGCGCGTGTTCAGGAAATCAAAGAAGGAAGTATCGTCGTTAACAATGAGAAAGACCAAACCGAGGAGCTGGAGGCAGATACAGTAACCATTGCGACGGGGCTTTTACCGAACAACGAACTCCATGATGTACTGGCAGGTGCGGCATCGGAGGTATACCCGATTGGCGATTGCGATAGGGCGGGTAAGATGTTAAACGCTATCTGGACAGGTTTCCGCAAGGCACGACTCATATAGTCCGCTTGTCGCACAAAGGATGTGAAAATCGCATCTGAAACTAAATTCTCAAAAAATTATATTATTGACATCTAAGATTCGCGCCGGTACGGTATTCGCGGATGACGAAAAGTAACATAACGTGACGACCGCTCTTTGGCATCGTCTTTTTTTCCAAGAAGGCTAGCGCATTACATTACTAAAATCTTTGAAAAGGAGGGTTTAGTTATGAGAGTAAAAATGCTGATTTGCCTATTGGCATGCGCCATGGTGCTTGGTGGTTCGTTTGGTACCGTTGGTGCTCAAGAAAAAAAACCTATCGTTATTGGCAACCTTATTCCGATGACCGGTGCCCTGTCAGAACATGGTGCCCAGGCAGTGCGTGGCATTGAAATGGCCGTGTCAGAAATCAACGCAGCCGGGGGAATGTTGGGTCGTCCCGTGGAGGCAAAAATTTTAGATAACAAATACAAGCCTGACGTTGCTGTGAGAATGGCTGACACTCTGCTTTATGATTATGGGGCACAATTTATCAATGGTTGTTTGATCACTTCTACCACCAATGCCGTAAGTCAATGGGCAAAGAATAAAAAGATGCTCTACATCGGCTACGGCGTGTCGGAATTCCTCAGCATGAAAAATGGTCACCGTTACTTCTTTCGCGGCGCGGCCCCAAGCAGCGTTCAACAGCTTGGAAACGTAATGAATATGAAGCCCAAAGGTTTCAAGAAGTTATGGACAATCGCTCCGGATTATGCTTTCGGTCACACATCTCAAAAGCAGGGTGTCGAGAACATTAAAAAGATGATCCCGGAAATAGAGATTGTCGGTGAAAGTTGGCCGCCAATCGATGAAAAGGATTTTTCTCCCTATATTACCAAAATCATGGCATCAGATGCCGATGCGCTTTACAGCTTCCTTTTCGGTGGCACTCAGATCGGTTTCATCAAGCAGGCGACTCAATTTGGTTTGCTGAAAAAAGTAAAATATGCAGGCGGTGATTTTACGCCGGTTAATGTACGACCTTTGGGCAGGGAAGGTTCTGAAGGAATGCTGGGATACAGTCAATACGAATGGACTATACCGGATATTGATGAAAATAGGGCGTTCAACGAGAAGTACGAACAGAAGTATGGAAAGAAGGCTTACGCTTACGCAGCATTGCCATACAGTAATCTTCTTATGTTGGCCGCCGCCGTCAACAAGGCGGGCACCATCGAAACAGAAGCCGTCATCAAAGCCATGGAGGAGGTGAAAGTTGCTACTCCTTATGGCAAAGAGACCTACTATCGACCCTGTGATCATAATCTTTCTGTCGGCCTGGTACTGGGCGAAACCATGTACCCGCCTGGCGAGGACTTCCTCGTTGTGCAAAAGAACGCCTGGTATCTTGAACCGGAAAAGGCATGGCCTACCTGCGATGAAGTCATGAAAGCGCGCTCTGCAGAGAAATAGGCAATCTGATAGTCCCAATGAGGTGTTGACTGAAACCGTTATGAATTGATTTATCAAAAATAGCCTTTAGCACAGGGGAAGGTATTCCGTTTTGTGGTCATAGGTTTTCGCCAGAATAATTTTCTTTTGTGTGGGTAGTATGGAAGACGTCCGGACACGGCGTTTATACACAACTGCATACCTTTTTCTAAAGTAGGGAAAAATAGGTTAAGGACGTGGACTATTTATTATTACAGATCATGGCCGGCATTGCCAAAGGGATGAATATCTTTTTGCTTAGTGCCGGCTTTACCATTATTTATGGCGTGCTGCGTGTTGTTAACCTGGCGCACCCTTCACTTTACTTGATGTCGGGTTACTTTGCCTTTAGCATTACCCAGGTATTGGGCAGTAAAATCGGGTACTGGGGTGCTCTCGTTTTGGCTCCGATTTTTTCTGCCATAATTGGAATGATTGTTGAGAGGGTGGTCTTTCGCACAGTGTATGACAAGCATCACTATATGCAGTTGATTCTGGGTTGGGGAGTGATGCTCATTTTGGGAGATATCATGAAGCTGACCTGGGGTGTATCTCCCAAATCGATACCGGTACCCGCAATACTTACCGGAACGATTGAGGTGCCCGGCGGTAGTTTTCCTTACACGCTCATATTTGCAGTTATGATTTCTGCCCTGGTTGGCCTGGGCGTATATTTGCTAATGTATCGCAGCAGGTTGGGAACTCTCATAAGAGCTCTTTCCTATGATGAAGAGGCCACCCAGGCTTTGGGTGTACGGGTGAATCTGCTATGGATTTTCGTCTTCGGGTTCTGTAGCTGGTTGGCAGGAGTTGGCGGTACAGTGGCGTCTTTGTTTACTTCCATACGCTTGGGTGCTGACCAAGAGCTGGTGCTGATATGTTTCATAGTGGTCATCGTGGGAGGCTTAGGGAGCACTATTGGGGCCTTGGTGGGAAGCCTGATTTTCGGGGTTGTGTTTTCCATCGGTATCCTGGTTCTACCCAGATATGCGCTTGTGTTTATGTACGTTATCATGGTTATTATGCTGATCATTCGACCTTATGGATTATTTGGCAAAAAGATTGGCTGATCGTTTTTTACAGGATCTTCTGAGGAGCCAAGCAAGATTATGAATTCCCCTGCCTTTAACAACCAGAACAGATGGATGATAATATTTCTGGCCGTTATAGCTGTGGTTCTCGCTGTCCTGCCTTTATTGGTAAAAACCTCTATTATCCGCCTCGTTACAGAGGTAGCGATACTTGCTCTTTTTGCCATGGCCTGGAACTTAACGCTGGGTGCGACTGGCATATTCTCTTTCGGCCACGGGGGCTTGTTTGGTATTGGGATGTATACGCTGGCCATCATGATGGTCAAGTTTTCCATTCCCTTCCCTATAGCTTTCGTTTGTGCACCTGTGTTTACCGGACTGGCCTCATTTATCATCGGCCTGGTATGTATCCGTCTTACCGGTCTTTATTTCGCTATTCTTACCCTTGCTTTCAGCCAGCTGATCTGGTCTTTTATCTGGAAGGCGCGTGACCTCACTGGCGGGGACGATGGGATTTCCGGAACGACTCTTCCGTCGTTTATTAACTCGCCCACCGATTTGTACTATTTCGTGATCCTTGTTGTTGCGGTGGCCATTTTCATGATCTGGTACCTTTTGCGATCACCGCTTGGATTTACTTTGAACACACTTCGCGAAAATCCTATTCGTGCCGAAGCGATAGGGCTTAACGTAGCCAAGTACAGAATTCTCGCCTTTACTCTATCCGGTCTTTTTGCAGGGCTGGCAGGTGGCCTATTGGCCATGTATATGAGAGGGGCATACGTTGAATTCGCTTCCGTTGCCTATTGTTTTGATCCGGTATTTATTTGCATTATCGGCGGCATTTGGGTTTTTGCGGGTCCCATAGTGGGAGCTTTCATATGGTTGGCTCTGGACCATTATATCCCGATGATTACCGAGTACTGGCCCCTGATTGCGGGCATCATCCTAATATCTCTTGTTCTTTTCATGCCAATGGGTGTCCTTGGTTCAACCCTGGGGTGGTGGCGGCACCAAAAGCTCAAGAAATCTGAGGCACTCAGTCGGTTATCTGCTTCACTGTCACCGGCGAGCTTATCTTCCACCCAGCAGAGCGGCAAAGAGGAAAGCATTGGATGAACACGGATACACCGGTATTAGAAATTAGGTCAGTCAGCAAGGATTTTGGAGGCATGCGGGCAGTCGACAGGGTGAGTTTTGCTTTGCAGCGAGGTGTCGTCACCTCTCTGATTGGTGCCAATGGAGCTGGTAAGACAACTTTGTTTAACTGCATCACGGGGCAACTTACACCTAGCGATGGGGAGATTATCTTTGGAGGGAAGAAAATTACAAAAATGAAACCCCATTCGATCAACAGAATGGGGATTTCTCGCTCATTCCAGATAACGAATATTTTCCCACAATTTTCCGTGTTTGATAACATACGGACAGCCATAATATCCCGTATCGGCAAAAGTGCCAGCCCCTTCGGCAAGGCAAAGGACATGGTGCTTGACGAGGCGATTGAAATATTAGAAACAGTGGGACTTGCCGAGCAGGCAAGTTTGCTTGCAAGTACGCTGTCCTATGGAGACCAGCGAATCATGGAGGTGGCGATCGCCCTGGCAAATCGTCCTCAATTGTTACTTTTGGATGAGCCTACTGCAGGTATGTCACCCGAAGAAACACATGCTATGGTAAGTCTCATTAAAAAGTTGTCGGAACAACAACAGTTGACTATTTTTCTTGTTGAGCATGACATGGATGTTATTTTCTCTGTTTCCGAAATGATTGCAGTCTTGCACGAAGGAAGCTTGCTCGCATTTGATACACCGCCAAAAATAAGTCAAAACGAGACTGTGCAAAATGTCTACCTGGGAAAAGAGATCGTCGGGCTGAAAGAGGCAAAGGGTAAAGATGTTACAATTGAGGAAAAAGAGATATCCGGTGAACAGCCCCAAATGAAACTTGAAGTTAAAGACATAGATACTTTCTATGGATTAAGCCACGTGCTCTTTAAAGTCTCTCTCATGGTTGAGAGAGGAGAGTTGGTCTGCCTGTTAGGTAGAAATGGTGCGGGCAAAACGACTACTTTGAAGAGTATCATCGGATTGCAAAAACCGCAGAGCGGCAGCGTGGCGTTTAAGGGAAAGGAACTTGCCGGTAAAGAACCTTATGAGATTTGTGCTGAAGGGGTCGGTTTCGTTTTTGGGGACAGAAGAATATTCCCTGGTCTCACGACCCGTCAGAACTTAGAAGTTGGTCTGCGGTCCAGGGGTGGCCAAGACGACTGGACGATTGAAAGGGTATATGAACTTTTTCCACGTTTGAAGCAGCGGGATAAAGCTTACGGGGCAACCCTCAGTGGTGGTGAGCAACAGATGCTGGCAATTGCCAGGGCATTGATGGGTAATCCCGAGCTTCTTCTCCTTGACGAACCTTCAGAAGGATTGGCTCCATTGATGGTTCAAGTTGTGGGAGAGCACATTATCAAATTAAGAGATCAAGGGATAAAGGTCTTACTCGCAGAACAAAACGTTAAGTTTGCTTTAGAAGTGAGTGACCGTGGTTACGTTATCGATAAAGGAAGGATATTCTTTGAAGGGACGGCCAAAGAAATTGATGAGAATGAGGAGGCACGCCGACACCTGATTGTAACGGCCTAAATGCTTCACTTTACGGCTTCTGCCAGGGGCTGAAAGGCAATCCCACGTAGGTATGGCGAACTGGTACCCCGGGTATCGGCGATCCACAGGATCCTGCAGTGTGGATACAGTGATAGTCCTCGATACAACCCGTTACTATAGTCTCATTGATACTGATGCAGGAATCGCTTTCGTAAAGGTTTAAATCTCTTAGGGCGCCCTGGGCGGTGCAGACACATTAGCGAGGGGGCCGCTATAAACTATTTGAGCTTTTCCACGGCCTCAGGTCGGCGCATTCCGAAAGCTCTTTGCGGAAATGGCATAATCACACAAAACTTGCGCAACGGGCCTTCGGCTGCAACCTTGAAGGTGACACGCGCCGCCGCCGGGATGATATAGCAGTCCCCCTCCTTTATCTGTACCGTTTTCTCTTCAGTATGAGAAGTCGCTCCCATTGAATAAGTCATCTCTGCGCTTCCCCGCATAATGTATTGGACCTCAGGCTCAGGGAAAAACCACGTAATCGTCTCCCCTGCACCAAAATCCTCCATACTTATGAGGGCTTCCTCCCAAAACATGGTTTGCTTTGAATTCGGGTAAAAGTTGCCACTTATCGCCTTAATTTTAGTGTCCGGGTCTTCATTGGGGTCAATCTTGAGAAAGGGTATCTCTGTTGTTATACGCTCTGGCATTTGTCTCCTCCTTTCAGAAAATTACATCATCTGCTTTGAAAAGGTTACACTCCTTAACAGCGGGATGTGACTACCCATCATCCGCCCAAAATAGGGTCCGCCACGCACCTACCTTTGCAGAATGGCGAACCACTTTCTCGGACCCTTCATTTTTTGCTCGAATCTGCCCTTTTTCAACCCCTTGCTACCATCGTTGTTCCATTTGGGCTTTACGCCGTCAACTTATCTTAACATTTCGGATTTACGACAAATTCGAGTATCGCTTCGGCAAAAGCTTCATACCGCTCATAGGCAATGACATCACCACCCCCCTCGATAATCTTGGTTCGGCACCGTGGGATGAAACCAGCTGTTGTTTCCAGGCGATGTAAAAAGAGGTCTTCGTCTCCACTTATGAGTAGCGTAGGGCATCTAATGAGGGGAAAGCGCGGTTCTATATCATACCGGAATACAGCGTGCCAAGCATCAGTGGCACCCACACCGGCAACCAAATAGTCTACGACCACTCGATGCCAGCTCTCTGGCTTGGAGCGGGGGGCAAAGCCGGTCGGAAGTTTCCAAATCTTCATTAAATGCGAACCATCTTTCTTTATTTCCATCTGCGCGTATCTCGGGTCGGTCAACTTTGCCTTGCGTTCATCTTGTTCATAATGAGGACAACCGCACAAAATAAGTTTGTCCAAATGCTCAGGATAGTTTACAGCTGCCTCGGCGGCAATGGAAGCTCCAGTATGGTCGCCAACCACATTTGCTTTGTCGATGCCTAATACGTTCATGAAGCTGATGAAGCATCGCGCATAGTCCATTATTTCATACCGCTTTGAAGGTCTGAAAGAGTTTCCATATCCCGGTGTATCCATAGCTATGACTCGATAGCTCCTACCCAAGATGGGTATCATATCCGAATATTGGTTCGAAGACAAAGGGGTTTGATGCAGAAGGATAATTGTTTCGCCGTTGCCTTCGGTTTGATAGTGTATCTGCCCTTCAGGTATGTCGACATATGCGCGTCTTACCATTGTAACACCTTTCTCTCGGATAAGTTTAATTAAAGGCCTTCTCCACTTTTAATGCCGCATACAATCTTGAACGTTGAACGTATATTAGTCTTCTAATGCAGTCAAGGACTATCTCTATTTTGCCATTAGAGCAGAGATGAAGTCGGCTTTAAAAGTAACAGTATCCTCAGGCGACGGCGCTCGTGATAATCGATATGCAGTATTCCAACGCCCATCGTCGTGATTACGGCGTCGGCCGCTTGCTCAAGAAGAGCTATCCCAAAGCCGCCGCCTATTACTTTGACCGGCTCACCAAGCTGGTCATACCCAACCAACTCAAGTTGCTCAATTTCTTCAGGAAGAACAGGATGAGGGCCATTTAACTGCATGACGGCACGATGCGCAGCTTCGCCGCTGTATCCGGCGAGGTGCTTGACACAGATGAAGTAATTGACACTCTTGAGAAACAGCTGGGTTCGCAGCAGGTCAGATAACGACCCTGATCGGCAGCCCATGCCGCCGTTTCTGGTCAATAAAACTCTGATGTCCGTAGCACTTGGTAATCACAGCCCCGGTCCGAGTCAGGAAATCCCTCTCGTTCACTTCCAGTTCCTTGAAAAAGCGGAACATGCCGTCCTCTCTGGCCCGGTCTATTAGTTTGCTGCCGGCACTGGTTCGGACGAGAGCGGTGCTAAAGCCGATGCCAGTGCGTAGGGCTTCCTGGTCTATGGGATGACCCCAGGGGTCGCCAAAAGATACGTCGGCGTAGTCGCACTGGGCATCTGTGCACTGCAGACACGAATCAAGCATATAGGCGCTGGCCAGTCGGTGCAAAAGGTGGCGGCTGACCCACTCCCTCCTTTCGACGCTACCTGTTTTGGTGCTTACGGTAAATTGCCCGGGGAAGGGCCTGGCACGGTATCGCACCTCGCTCACCTCATTCAGAGGAACACCGAGCCGATCCTGAACCATGGACTCGATGCCGTTTCGGCTGAAGTTGCCAAGGCACCAGAGTCCCAAACGGTACCTCACACACTCTGACCATTTGTGGTAACTTGGTCCGCTTAGCTCCATCTTTCGGATGGCATGGATATGGCAGGGCAGGCCCACGAT
>Ga0209536_100000644_pt1 | contig 56844 bp, 42 predicted proteins | sample DeeMarSeWOR28_12_FD_187461 | JGI IMG/M metagenome (GOLD analysis project Ga0209536, IMG submission 187461) | Marine sediment microbial communities from White Oak River estuary, North Carolina - WOR-2-8_12 (SPAdes) (version 2) | ecosystem: Environmental > Aquatic > Marine > Intertidal zone >... | reverse complement strand
AAGAAGCAAAATTGTCAATCCCATTTTGGACATCCAGATGCAGATACCACTCCGCTCCCGGAAACGCGACAACCTATAACCTTAAGAAAAAATTGTCAATGGAAAGTTGTGTTAATTTTTAAAAAAACATGAAAGGCAATCATAGAACAGAAAATCATATGAGAAGTTGTACAAATATATGCTTGTTGTAAATAGTAACACGATAAAAGCTGCACTGAAAGCTGTTTTGAGTTGATATTTTCTGGAATTCGATAGAATATTAAAGAGTTGAGACAGGGGAATGGTCAGGCTTTGCAAAAATATTCTTCTGGCAATAGGGAGTTCGCTAACACCTTACAGTTGTTCGGGGCCTTTTGCGGCCTGTGAAATTAGTATGATAATATCAGGTCTTACTCCAACAACCAAATAAATAGTAAGAAAGGGGGCATTATGAAGAGAGCTGATTTTCAACGAGTCATTGATAAAGAAAAAAAGAAAGTTGCATGCTTTCTTTGTGCCCACAACTGTCATATAAATGAAGGCAAGAGGGGGATATGCCAGGTGCGGGAAAATAGGAACGGTGTTCTTTACAGCCTGGTGTATGGCAGGCTGATAAGCCAGAATGTCGATCCCATTGAAAAAAAACCGCTCTTCCACTTTCTACCAGGTACACTTTCCTATTCTATCGCCACGGTAGGCTGCAACTTCCATTGCTCCCATTGTCAGAATTATGATATCTCGCAATATCCCCGTCTGCATGAAGGGGCAATAATAGGCAACACGGTGACTCCCGAACAGGTTGTTTCTGCGGCACAGGAATATGGCTGCCAGAGTATCAGTTATACGTATATAGAACCAACAATATTTTTTGAATTTGCCTATGAATGTGCCCAGCTTGCCCATGAAAGAGGCATAAAGAATATTTTTGTGAGTAACGGTTATACCAGTCCGGAAGCAACAAAAAAAATAGCCCCATTCCTTGACGGCAACAATATTGATCTCAAGGCTTTTACCGATAAGTTTTATCGTGAGGTCTGTGGGGCCAAACTGGCACCTGTACTGGAAACCATAAAACGTATGAAGAAACTAGGTGTCTGGGTAGAAGTAACAACTTTGGTGATCCCGGGTTGGAATGACTCTGACAGTGAATTGCAGGAAATTGCCCGATTTATTAAAGACATAGATCCTGAAATGCCGTGGCATGTTACCCGTTTTCACCCAACTTTCAAAATGACTGATCGTGGTGCAACTCCTGCTTCGACTCTGCAGCGGGCCAGGGAAATCGGGCTGTCTGAAGGTCTGAAACATGTTTTCGTGGGCAATATTCCCGGTGAGGGAGGGGAGAACACCATATGCCCGCGGTGTTACGAAATTGTGGTAGAAAGAATGGGTTTTACCATCCTTTCACAAAACCTGGATGATGGTAAATGCGGTAACTGTGGGGAACCCATTGCCGGTGTTTTTTCGAAGAGCACGGCTTGACAGTCTGAACAAAAAAAACTGTAAGGCCATTCCCGGAATGATTGATAACTGTAATAAAGCTTAGATCCATTTCAGGTGCATGAATTTCATTCTTTTGGTATTTTTATAATAGTGCGGGGTTTTGTATGGAAGCGAGTAAAAATAAAAAGAACAGATCAGCAACACCAGCGAAACAGAATCTTCTGAGGGCAATTCCCCAGGTAGACGAAGTGTTGCAATGGCTTGCACCTGGAACTGAAGCTCCGATGCTATTGATAAAACAAACGGTCCGGGAAGAACTGGAAAACCTGCGGCAAAATATTCTGGCAGGAAAAAAAATCGGCAGTAAAGACCTGTCAAAAAGTAAACTGATTGGACAAATTCACGAAAAGGTGCAGTTAAAACTTGGGCCTAATTTTAAAAGGGTAATCAATGCCACGGGAGTTGTCATTCATACCAACCTGGGGCGCTCCATTCTGCCGTTGAGCGCGCGCGAAGTCCTTGTCGAGGCCGGCACCCGTTATTCCAACCTCGAATTTGACCTAAACACCGGTAAGCGCGGCAGCCGGTACAGCCTTGTTGAACAGCTTTTGTGTGATCTGACTGGTGCTGAGGCAGCATTGGTTGTTAATAATAATGCAGCCGCTGTACTTCTTGTCCTTGATTCACTTGCCAAGGGCAGAGAGGTTATAGTTTCGCGGGGTCAGCTTGTTGAAATTGGTGGCTCCTTCCGGATCCCGGAGGTAATGGCAAAAAGTGGTGCCAAGCTGGTAGAAGTTGGGGCCACAAACCGGACTCATCTGAAGGATTATGAAGGGGCTATATCAGAGGAAACGTCCATGCTCCTTAAGGTACATGCCAGCAATTTCAAAATGATCGGTTTCACGAAAGAGGTTTCGGCAGAAGATCTGGTTGAGTTGGCCGGCAGGTATAAACTTCTAGTCATGGAAGATCTGGGAAGCGGCTGCCTTATCGACATGTCCCGGTATGGTCTCAGAAAGGAGCCTACAGTGCAGGAAACTGTCAAAGCAGGTGTAGATGTGGTCACTTTTAGTGGAGATAAGCTTCTGGGAGGACCTCAAGCAGGACTCATAGTAGGCAAAAGCAACATTATTGACTGCATCAAGAGAAATCAGCTCAATCGTGCCCTGCGTATTGACAAGTTTACCCTGGCAGCCCTGGAGACTGTTTTACGATTGTACTATGATCATGATACCGTCATTTCGAACATACCAACCCTTGCAATGCTGACTTCAACGCCGGATATAATGGAGCGTCGCGCCAAACGCCTGGTTCGAAAGGTGAGAAAAAGTCTGGCTCAAAAATGCAATATCTCAGTTACCGTAACAGGTTCCCGCGTCGGTGGAGGAGCCTTGCCTGAAGAGGAGCTTGAAAGCAGGGGGGTGGTACTTGAACCAATTGACAGAAAAGTCAATGAACTGGAAAAGAGTTTACGCCTGAGCAGGTTGCCTGTCATCGGCAGAATAGAAGAAGATCGCTACATCCTCGATATGCGGACTGTTGCAGATGATGAAGTCCCATTAATTGCAAACATCCTGTCTCAGGTATTTGGAGTGAAGTTGTAATGGTCCGGTATCCAGACGAATGGCAGCTAACTGATCTGTGTACGGAAAATTTCTCATATTTTTAAAATAAGTTTCCACAAACCGTTCTTCAGCTCATCCCGTTTGCACACGGACCAGTGACTTTTGTGGATGCGGCAAATGACCGGGGTGACGGTTTCCAGGAATTAAACAAACCCAAATATGGCCCAAGTATATTAAATGAGGTAAGAATTGATCCACAGGCGAATAAATAACGGTGGCTATGAGGAAACAGGGCGGAGGACCACCGACCCTCAGCATCAGTATTGGCTTGATTATTTTAATGCCGGCGATTCATGGCGTCTGTTCAGGATTATGTCTGAATTTGTTGATGGGTTTGATACCCTCTCAGGCATTAAAGGGCCGGCTGTGTCTTTTTTCGGTTCAGCCAGGACAAAGCCGGAAGACCCATACTACAAGTTAACAGTGGCCATTGCAGGTGAACTATCGCGTCAGGGATATGCCATCATCACAGGAGGCGGACCCGGGATAATGGAGGCTGCCAATAAGGGGGCAAGGGACTCGGGGGGGTATTCCATCGGGCTCAATATCAATTTGCCTTTTGAACAGGAGCCCAATATTTTTACAAATCTGCCCCTGAGTTTTAAATATTTCTTTGTCCGTAAGGTCATGTTCATTAAGTATGCCATGGCTTTTCTCTGTATGCCCGGAGGCTTTGGCACTCTTGACGAGGCATTTGAAGCCATCACGCTTATACAGACCAAAAGAATAAAGCCATTTCCCATTATTCTCGTAGGGTCAGATTTCTGGTCTGGACTCCTGGATTGGGTACATGAAAAAATCCTTGCAAACGGGAATGTTGACAATGAGGACATGAAAATAATCAACCTTATGGACGATCCGCAAGAGATCGTATCTTATATAAAAAAAACAATTGTTATATAATGAAAGGATTATTGCCGTATTATAGAATTTTTTGTATATTGACCCGCGGATTGTTCTGAGGAGAGTTCAGTTTTTTCAAAACCTTAGCCAATGGAGACAGTAGATGGCTCAGATTGACGCCTTTTTCAAACTGATGAATGAACAGGGAGCTTCGGACCTTCACTTGATGGCAGGCATGCCACCAATCCTGAGGATCCGTGGTGATATGGAGCCTGTGAAATATAAGGTTATGGATGATGAAGGCTTGAAGTCCATGCTCTATGAGATTTGTCCAGAAGAAAAAATCAAGGTCTTTGAAGAAACAGGTGACATGGATTTCGGGTATGAAATACCTAATCTAGCCAGGTATCGGTGCAACTATTTTGAGCAGAAAAACGGTATTGGAGCAGTATTTCGAGAAATTCCCAGTAAAATACTGACATGCGATCAGCTCATGTTGCCTTCTGTTATTGGTAAATTATCTCAGTTGCCAAAAGGCATGGTTGTTGTAACAGGTCCAACAGGCAGTGGTAAATCTACTACTCTGGCAGCTATTATTGATGAAGCCAACCGGACCCGTAAACATCATATACTCACCATTGAAGATCCCATAGAGTTTGTGCATGTGCCTCAGAAAGCCATAATCAATCACCGTGAAGTGGGCACCCATACTAGGAGTTTTGCCGCAGCCTTACGCGGCGCATTGCGTGAAGATCCGGATATTATTCTGGTGGGCGAAATGCGTGACCTGGAAACCGTAGCACTAGCCATGGAAGCTGCCATGACTGGGCATCTTGTTTTTGCTACGCTTCACACCTTAAATGCCTCAAAGACAGTAGATCGTATGATCGAAATTTTTCCTTACTCACAACAGGAACAGGTGCGTTCAACTCTGGCAGATGCTCTGCGGGCGGTGATTTCGCAGACACTCTTTAAGCGGCAGGATATCAAGGGACGGGTGGCTGCAGTGGAAATTCTGATTTGTACAGCTGCTGTGCGCAACCTGATCAGAGAGGGCAAGACCTACCAGATCCCTTCAGCCATGCAGACAGGGAAGAAATACGGCATGCAGACACTGGATGATGCCATTATGGATCTCTTGAAAAAAACCTGGATAAGTTCTGAAGACGCATATATGTATTCCACTGAAAAACAGAAGTTTGTCGGCTATCTGAAAAAACCGCCGATAGATTTCACAGAGGTTTAAGGCAGAAGAAAATACTGCCATCCAGTAGTTTCAGTTAATCTGGTACGTTCTAACCAGAATTTCCCCTTTTTCAATATTAAATGTGATCGTGCCGTCTCTGCCGGTCGAGAGGATTTCAATGCCTTTTTTCTGCAAATCATAGAATACCGTGGCCGGGAAGTTAAAAGGATTGTTACGGCCGGCAGAAATGGCAATATATTGGGGCATAACGGTTTCGATAAAATCCTGGCTCATAGAGGAAGGGCTACCATGGTGAGGAGCCATCAATACATCAGCCTCTAATTCTTTCCCTTCTTTGATAAGTTTTTCTGCCAATTCTGAGCTGATATCGGCCGGGAATAAGAAAGATTTGTTGTTGGTTTCAAGCCGCAAGACTATGCTTAAATCGTTTGGATTGATCCAGCTTTCCTGCTTGAAATTATCAGATATATTGACCGGTTCCAGGCCACTATAAATACAGAGAAGACGGCTTGAATCTGACTCAAAAAGATAGTTGCCGGCTTGAGCAATTCGCGTTTCAATGCCGAGATGGTGAGCCAGATCAAGTAGTTGCCTGTATTCTTTATCATATCGGGAAATGCCGTTAATCCACAATTCTTTGGGGTGGAAGCGCTTCAGAATGAATTCCAGACCATTATAGTGATCGGCGTGCGGGTGCGTGATAACTACTGCATCGAGATGTCGGAGTTTCTGATTCCAGAGAAAAGGTCCAATAACCCGCTCACCAACATTGAATCGATCATTTTCAGGGCCCCCGCCATCAATTAGAATATTTTTATTTCCCGGCATCTGCAGGAGAGTTGAGGAGCCATGTCCCACATCCAGAAAGGTTATAGATGCGGAGCCGGAATGCTGTTTTGCGATAGTGGTAACTGCAGGTGTTGCCACCAGTGAACATAAGAAGAAAAGTGCAATGATAATGGAATTACGTCTTTGTCGGCCTGTCAGGTGGAATGCAGCAACAAAACTGAAGAGAAAGAGATAGGTAAAGAATATTTCCATGAATGATGGTGTTGGAAACCATAAAAAAGCAAACGGCAAAAATCCAAAGAAAGCGCATACTTTTTCAGCAGCAATGAGACCAAAACTTCCTGCCAAAAAGAGAATTTTTGCCAGGGCAGGGAAAAATGGAATGCACAGACTGGCAACAAGGCCGATAATAAGGGACCAGAAGCAAATAAGAGGTTCTACAATTAAATTGGAAAATGGTGCAACCAGGGAGAACCTATTGAAGTGGAATAAAAGCAGAGGAAAAGTTCCAAGCATGGCAGCTGCTGTAAGTGCAACTCCTGCCAACAGCCATTTGACGAGAGGGCCGCTAAGTTTACTGCGCATTGAAATTGCAGAGATATCGGTTGCTGAATTGGGTTTGACGAAAAAGGAAGTAACTGTCCGCTTGTCTTGAAAGATTAAGCGATGCAGCAAGGGATAAATCATGGTAATGGCAATTACTGCACTAAATGAAAGCTGAAATGAAGCGGTGAAAATTGTTCCTGGTTTCCATGCCAGAATGAGCAGGGCTGCCAGCAGGATATGGTTGGGAAGATTTTTCGGTCTGTCAAAAAGAATTGCCAGGATGAAAACAAAACTCATGAGCAGGGCACGTAGTACCGGGGTATTGAACCCGGCTACAAGGGCATAAAGAACCATTGGCAGCAGGGCAATAGCTCCAGCAATTTTTAAAACAGGAGCATGAAGCAGAAGCCAGGTTGAACGCTTTAAAAGCCAGATAAGGACAGCAATAGTAACAAACGTCAAGAGTCCCATATGCATTCCGGAGATGGCCAGAATATGAATACAGCCCGCCCTGGTAAAGTTCTCAAGAACTGATGTCGGCACATCATTTCTATCGCCGATCAGAATAGCTTTATAGAGTCCCCTGGCAGGCTGGCTAAGTGTTTTGTCCAGAAAATCTGCTATACGATATCGAATTCGTTCCGGGAAGAACTTTAGGGCAACTAAACCTGATTCCAGTTGTGAAGATTCAGCTGCATGGAGTTTCACGATATTATCGGGTGATTGAACCCAGCCCTTTATGTATATTGCTTGGTTTGCAAGAAATTTTTTGTAGTCAAATGAACCGGGAGTAGAATATGTGCTTACCCGGGAGACGGTTGCTTTGACAAGAAAACGGTTACCTGGTTTCAGGTCTTCTGCTAACAAACCCTTCAGGGTTAAAAGCGTGAGGCCCGAAGCCTTGGTGACTTTGGGTATTCCCCGGTTCTGTCCAGCAGGCTGATATATTGCTTTCACCTGCACAAGAAGTCTGGTTTCCGGACCTGTTGAAGTGTTTGTAACAGATGGATATTTTAGCAAAATGCCGTCAAGTGTTGATGCTTGTCGATCTATGATGAGATTATAGATGTGGGTAGGGTCAGCAGGGGGGGAAAGATGATTTATGCCATTGTACAAACCCAGCAGTAAAAAAAGAAGACCAACAAGGGCATAAGATACAGTTGTGGGCAATATTGGTTTATGTTTATGGATAATAAAGAGGAAGCCTGACAAGAACAGGATGCCATAGAGGAGGAACTCTAAGTGAAGGTGCAGGGTTTCAGCCCAACAAATTCCTGCAGCAAAAAATACAACAATGATCAAAAGTCCTGGTGAAATGGTAAGTAAATTTTGTCGCTCCGGGAGGTTTGGCATGGGAAATTTTATGGACTATTAAGATGTATAAACTCCCAAGGTATTACTTAACAATAAAGATCCAGATAGGTCGGCCGTATGAAAAAATCTCCTACAACAGGTATTGCACACGTAGACAGCTTATTTCGGGTTCTCTTGGTGACAGCGGTAATATTTTCCTGAATTACATTTCACTCTGGTAGAGTTTTTGTAAGTTTCTGATTTTTTTCTTTACCGGGGGTTCGAGTGCCAGATCATAATTGCGACAATATTCTGCAATCATTCTGTGGGTGTTAAATATTGGAATGTTGAGGAAAATATTGTTGATGCACTTATCAATGTATTTTGCTCTCAGTTTAGGGTCATAGAATTCTTGAAGCACCTGTGGGAACAGTTCATAAAATGATGCTGAATCTTCTTCATAGAGCAATGCTGCCGGTTCTTCACTCAGAGGCTCTAAATCAACCGGGGTGTCAAGGCCGAATTTCCATCCTGTTTTTCCATCATGAAAACCTTCCATCCACCAGCCGTCGAGAATACTGATGTTAGGTATGCCGTTCATGGCTGCTTTCATGCCGCTTGTCCCGCTTGCCTCCAAGGGGCGCTTGGGGCTGTTTAACCAGGCATGTACTCCGGAAACCATGAGCTTGGCAATGGCCATATCATAGTTGGGAATGAAAACAAGTTTAGCCAAACCCTTACTGCGTTCATACAACTCTTCCTGAACGTCAAGAATAATTTTAATAAGTGATTTTCCTGGTTCATCAGCAGGATGTGCTTTGCCGGCAAAGAGGAAATTTACAGGATAATCGAGATCTGTGATGATTTTAGTCAGTTGCCTGATATTGTCAAAAATAAGGTCGGCGCGTTTATAGGTGGAAAAACGACGGGCAAAACCAATAGTAAATACTGATGGTAAAAGCGGTATATCTTCCTCATGCAGATGGGAAAGGAAATTGGGTGGATCAATCCAGGTTTCTTCAATCTGGTGCCTGTGCATGACAAGCATGTCATTTACATAGTGGATGAGTGTTTCGGTGTCATGGTGCCAAGCCTGCTCTAGGTAGGTACGGAATTTTTTATTTGTTAGAAGAGCTTCTGCGTTAGCGAAAATTGCAGGATTTTGTCGCCAGTTTTTCAACTCCGGGAAACTGTCGAAAACCTCAGCCTTGGCATCACTTATCCAGGTAAGATGGTGCACTCCGTTTGTAATTGCGGTTATTTTTTCCTCAAACTGGGGGAATTGTTTTTTGGTGACATCGCGATGCAATCTGCTGACACTGTTAACTGCCCGGTTCACCAGCATGGCGAATTCAGTAAAATTATAAAGCGCGGGGTTTTCCTTGTCGCCAGCCAGCAGGCCTAGGATATGCCTGCAGACAGTATGACTCAGGCCTGCATAGAGCGACTTGTTAAAACGGTCATGCCCTGCTTTAACAGGTGTGTGTATGGTATAGATAACTTTTTGGGCAACCGCCTGTGCAGCTTCCAGTATATCAGAGTCTTTAACAGTTGTCTGATATGATGGGCCTAATTTGTTTAGAAGAAAATCTGCAATAAGGTGTATTACTGCCACAACTCCATGTTGTTCATTGAGATGTATCCGCTTTGCAGTCAGTCCAAGAACATCCATAAGCGGCATGACTCCTGCTCCCAGCATGCGGCGCTGAACAGCTTTCATTTTTTCCGAGCTGCTGTCATAAAGATGATTGGCAGCATTGCGAATCCACTCCGGAGATTCTGGCAGACAAAAATCAAGCAGAAATTCCGGAACAAAAAAATCCAGATTTTCATTGATTTCAAGCTTCATCCATACTTGCGCATATGCCATGACAGTTTTGTCATGCGCGTCAAAAAAAGGAATTTCTATATAGAGCGGTTTTTCTGGATAATTGGGATTTTTCAAAAGATAGAGGCTTGGAGTTTCTTGCGGTGACCAGTCCTTTGACCAGCTGATTTGGCCGATTCTTGAATCAACGAGTTGAGCAAAATATCCTTTTTTGTAAAGCAGGGATATTGCTGCAACCGGAATTTTGCATGCCGCAAAACTTTTCAGAGTGTCTCCTGCTAAAACCCCAAGTCCGCCACCATAGTTTGGTAATTTAAAAGGACCGTTAAGGAATTTTTTTATAAATACACTTATATCAGCACTGTTGCTGCCTACTATTTCATTCTGTTCCAGGTAAGTTTTAACCGGATTGAAAACATCGAGGTCCGCCCCGATTTCCATGGAAATATAGAGGGCAGAATTGCCTTCTTCTGCTGTGAGACTGGACCAGACCTGGTCAAACACCTTCTGTGAAATACCGAAAAAGGTGCCAAAGGGACTTTTGACGAGCATGTTATTCAGGAGTGTTTCCTGGTCAGAAAGGGTATCGTGATATTTGTTTTGCATGACAAGCTGAGTTTGGGAGATTTTTTACAGGATAATTAGTCTGTGTAAATTTTACTATAAGATTAGTCTGGTAATTATGAAAAGTTTTAATTTGGGCTGTAAACAATTTTTTAAAAACAATAAAGGTAGCCTATACCGGAAATTATATCTGCATCATCAGTTTTGTAATTAGTGCTCAATTTGCCACAGTGATGGCATCCGCAGGGGCGATTTCTTGTGTAAAATAGGGTTTAGGTCAGATTCCTGCCTGCTTATTTAAAAAATTAAATATACCCCGGGGATATTTATAGAATTTTTTTTTAAAATATACTATATGCATTTAAGTCCAGATTGGGTTATTTATCTTTTGTAATATAATATCGGCTTTAAAAACTTACCTATTTTGGGAGGATAAAGATGAAGAGGATGTTGTTGATGATGCTGTTTGCTGCTGTTGTTTCGGTGCTTGCGTTGAGTGTAAGTGGCTGTGCCAAAAAGAAAGTAACTGCCGAAGAAGAAATGGGTGCAGCTGTTGAGGAAACAGCGATGCAACCGGGTGATGCTGGCTATGAAAAAATATATGAAGAAAGTATGGCCGGCAAGGAAGAATCTTTAGAAGCCCAAGCCGCAATGGAAAAAGAACCCGAGGTTCTTGAAGGAAGAACTTCTGCTCCGCTCCTGCCTATTTACTTTGATTTTGACAAATCAAATATCAAAGAAGATCAGCGTGCCCGAATAGTTGAGAATGCTACTTTTTTGAGTGAAAATAAAGGGGTCAGGGTCCGCATAGAAGGGAACTGTGATGAAAGGGGAACCAATGAGTATAATATGGCCTTGGGCGAACGCCGAGCCAACAGTGCCAAGAAGTACCTGGTCAATCTTGGGATCCACGAGGATCGTATGCATACGATAAGCTACGGAGAGGAAAAACCCTTACTGCATGGTCACGATGAATACTCTTGGGCCCAGAATAGGAGAGACGACTTTGTTGTGGTCAAGTAATTAGACTGGCACAACAAATCGCACTGCATTATAATTAAAAATTATAACCGGGGTGGCAACGCTTGTTATGTGTTGCCACCCCGGTTTGTCTATCTGCCAGCTAGGTTGAATTTTTGTGAAATTGATTATGAAAGGTAATAGGGAATGAATGTTTTTGAGGCAGAGAACATGCAAGCCCGACAATTTTATTTTGGAGGAATAAATCAGATGCGTTTAAGGATTTTAGTAGTTATTTCTGCCGTGGTGCTTTTGTTGGGAGCAACAGGCCTTGTAAGTTCTCAAGCAGAAGCCGCTGAGAATGGCAAACAAATTGTCACTGTCAATATCCAGGATGTACTTCTGGGCTCAGAAGCAGGGCAGGAAGTCAAAAAGGTACTCGAGGGAAAAGTTGGTGAATTCCAGGAAAAATTTCAGAAGGAGCAGGAAGAGGTTGATGCTCTCCGGGCTGAAATAGAAAAAAAGAGTACGGTATGGAGCCAGGAAGTCAAGGAAGAAAAGGAGCGTGACTATCAGAAAAAAGTCAGAGAAATGCAGCTCAAGTCTGAAGATGCCCAGTTTGAATTGCAACAGCTAGAAAAACAGGTCATGAGCCCGGTTTTGAATGAACTGCAGAAAGTTATCAAAGAAGTGGGTGAGAAAAACGGCTATGCGATGATTATTGACTCACGCGCAGGACTTCTCTATGTCGATGATTCTCTTGATATCAGTGAAATTGTAAAAAAAGAGCTCGATGCCCGCCAGAAAGCTGCAAAGGAATCCAAGTAAAAAAATCAAGGCTTTCGTAGTGACTAAAATCCCCGGGAGATTTCCCGGGGATTATTACATCACCAAATATATATTGCTTTTGCTTACACCTCTCCATTCTTCAATTTCCAGACATAGATATTAGCCGCGGCATTCTCATCAATGGCCAGTTCCGTATTCTCAAATTTTATACAGAATGCGGGGTTCTTGCGGTGCACGGTAATTACCACACCAGGGTGGAGCCCGAATGATATAAGTTGATGGAAGCTGGAGTGGCTGACTGGTTTTATGTAGGTGATTTTGCCTCTTTCACCCGGGGCCAACTCCTTCAGACTGACGACACTGCTGTCAATAACTTTTCGTTTGCCGGAACAACATCGTCCTCTCGGGATTCTTTTGCCGTCAGGACAGAACTCCGGATGTCCCAGCAGGGTGCAGATTGACTCCTCAACTTCAGGAAGAAGACTGTGCTCTACCTTGCAGGCTATATCTTCCATGTCGGATTGTTTGAGTTTTAGAATGCTTGAAACCAAGATCTCGGCAAGCCTATGTCTTCGTATAATTACTTCGGCTATCGATTTACCCTTATTGGCTAGACTTATTTTGTCTTGGTTCCTAACGATCAATTCCTGGCGCTCCAGATCATCAAGGTCCGCGTCCGTGAAGTTCACAGTGCATCTTTTTCTTACTGCTTCGATGGTATTGTTCTGCCTGTCTCCGACAGACCAGATCGATTCGAGGATTTCCTCCTGCTTTTCATTCAGCATGCCGTTTCTCCTGTCTTAAAACTATTTCGGTCGAACAGATTTATCATTTTTCATCAAATTAGGTAAAGGTAACACCAAGGGCAAGACAGATATGATTGACGAAGCTGCCCATAAGGATAGCATAAATTATTACTGTACAAATGATTATGGCAGCTGTTTTTTTGCCCCGTTCTTTGAAAAGGACCAGAATAGCATTGATACAAGGGGTCAAGAAAGTCATGATCAAAAGATTCACAACAAGCTGCAGGTTGGTATAGATACCTCGTAAATGTTCTAATTCAGTAGCACCTGACTCTCGCCTGATAATGGTCTTGATAAAAACCTGAACGCTTTTTTCCGGCAGACCCATGAGATTGTGGATAACAGGACGGAGAATATCCTCAGCTATTTCCAGTCCACCGGCCCTTTCAAACAGGAAGACAAAGAAGGAGGCGAAAATAAAAACAGGTACAGCCTCCTTGATAAAGAAAAAAGTTTTTTGGGCCGCAGATTTGATGACCTGCATTGGTTTGGGTAAACGCATGGGCGGGATTTCAAAAATAAGGGGAGAGCCCTGGCCGGGGATGATCTTGTTGGCCACAAAGCCTGCTATAAAGGTCTGGGCAAATATGATTCCAAAAACCATCAGGGTTGCGGTAAACGGCATTTTTTCCAAAATGACAAACATAACCGCGATAAGAGGAGCACAGGGCATTCCCAGCAGCAAGAGAAAGGTCGCAATATTTTTTTCTTTTTTGGAGTCAAGTAGACGGGTGGTGAGAATTGCCATGGTGACACATGAAAAACCCATGACAAGCGGGATGACCCCTTTGCCGTTTAATCCCATCTTGCGAAAGACCTTGTCGAGCAATATTGATAAGCGGGGGAGATATCCGGAACTCTCAAGAATACCGAAAACGAGGTAAAAACAAAAAAGTACAGGCATAACGAGCCCCAGGGCAAGAAAAACACCGGTAGGCAGAATGCCAAAATCTGGATCAACAAACATATCACGGAAAAATTGACTTGGTATGTGCTCAAGTAGTTTTGCAGTCCAGGGAATCAAATAACCTTGAAAAATCAAGCCGTTAATTGTATCCACCAATAAGGTGGCCCCAAATGTGCCTATAAAAAGATAAACGATGATCAGGACGCTTATGGCGATGGGAATACCGGTATGTAACTGGGTGCACAGATCTCCAAAGGTGACAAGGTGTGGATTTCTATGAGGCAGATCGACATTCTGGATTTCTTTAACGATCTGCTCCGCTCTCTTGTTGTAAAGGTTTACAATAAGGGCTCGAAACGTTTCAGCATCTTCCTTGCGGTAGTCTGCTGCCAAGTCCTTAAGTTCTGCAAGAAGTTCAGGGCCGAACTTTTTTTCCAGGTAACCTTCGATTGATCTGTCGCCGGCAAGAAGAAGGAGACCAATGACACGGGAAGATATCTCTAAATCACCACAGAGTTTTTCAATGATATGAATGAAATTATTAATCCAGTCAGGATACGTAACGAGTTTTTTTGCAATACGTGGAGATTTTAGCTTTGCAAGAACTTTGCGCACACCTATGCCTTCCCTGGCTATGGACGTACAAATATCAACACCTAGTATTTCGGAAAGTTTTTCAAAATCTATTTCAATTCCTCGCGCAGCAGCCTCATCAATCATGTTGATATCGATGAGCATGGGCAGACCGTATTCAGCATACTGTAAGGCAATAGCCAAAGAGCGTTTCATGTTTTTTGCATCAGCGACGAGAAGTATTGACGAAATAGGCGTGAAGGACTTTTGCTGCAGCAAAATGTCACGCGACACAACTTCATCTTCGTTGGCTGAAAAAATTGAGTAAATACCCGGGGTGTCATAGACAGTTGCATTCAACGATTTTATCTGCCCTGTTGCCAGAGAAACCGTAGTGCCTGGAAAATTCATGCTAGCAGCCTCTGTGTCGCAGAGCCAGGAAAACAAACTGGATTTACCCACATTCATATTGCCGACAATGGCAATTCCCGGCTTCTGCCGAGCTGATTGCACGTTACTTTGATTATGACATTCGGGACAGTGTTTCAAAGCTGGATTCTATTGCTGATAAGGGGGAAGGTCTGTGAAGAAGATTCTCTGTCAGGTGAAATGTTGTTCTGGAAAGTTATATTTTTTCAAATGCGTTAAATAGATTTTTGGGTATTTCGTCTACAAAAATAAGCCCAGCACCTGAATCTGTCAATGTTTTTTTTGGGTACATCAAATAAAGTTAGGCATACCTAATACTAAAAAGGAGTTTATATGCTTTATGATTAGTTTTGTTATTTTAATGAGTATCCAGTAAGTTGGATGCAAATAACTATTTGTCCATGAATATTTAAGATCAATACCTCTAGATGCAGAAAATGAGGTTTATGTCCATTACTTCTTGTCATTTAATTTATGAATCCGCTGGAAATACTACATAGAACACCCAAAACAAACTGTGGAGAATGCGGCTATCCTGCCTGTCTTGCTTTTGCTGCAGCAGTGTCGCGGGCAGGGGCTGAGATTACGTTGTGTCCATATATTGATCTGCAGGGACTTGAAATGAGAACGTCAAATTCCACAAAGGGGGATTTGGCAGATTTAGGGGAACATATGGCAGAGAAGCATGACCTGGCTCTGATCAAGCACCTGCAGTATAAAGTAAGCCGGCTCGATTTTAGTTCCATTGCTAATGCTCTCGGTGCCAAATGGAATAAGGATAATCCGGATGTTTTGCATCTACGGTATCTGGGACAGAATGTCATCTTGGGAAAGGCAAAGATACTAATGGATGATGATACAATTGTTGATCCCAGGGATCAGATCCTTCTTTATAATTATGTGCATTCATGTGGCGGGAGAAAGCCTGACAATATCTGGATTGGCATGGAAAGTTTGCCCAATTCCATTTCCAAGGTCAAAACGTTGGCAACGTATTGTGAAATGAAAATTGCAGAACATTTATCAGGTAAGCCAGCCCGGATTTTACACGATCTGGGAGGGCAACTCGATGGGTATGAAGGCCCGGCCGATTTAAGTTCCAGTGCCACCTCTTCGATAGTTGTTCCAGTTCTGCCTATGGTCCCACAATATCTCCTGTTTTGGGAGGAAGAACCGGATGATGGTTTTGCGCCGAAAGCCAAGGTTCTTTTTGATCACCATGTGCTTGATTTTCTTGACCTGGAATCGCTGGTCTTTTCTGCAGAGCGTTTTGCAGAAAGGCTGGTTCTTTTATTAACAAAAATGTCTAACGTCAAACATGTCAGCTGAAAAAATTAATTATATTATACAAACCTGTTAGGTTTTTATGATAACCATGCAGTAGTGTAAAGATACAGGAAGGAGTTGTGATGGGAAAATCTGTAAGCATGACCGGTTTTGGCCGGGGTGAAGCAAGTGGGAAACAAGGTTCGTGGGTTGTTGAACTGCGTTCTGTCAATCATCGTTATCTTGATATAGGCCTAAAATTGCCAAGACGTTTCATGGGCTGGGAAGATAGGATTAAAAAGGAGATTTCCATCTATCATGTCCGGGGCCGGATCGATGTGTATGTTACTTTTAATGATGAAGGAGCTGAGACCGCCAGACTCAAGGTTGACCTTCGTTTGGCAAGGGAATATTGGTCCTGTTTGAAGGAAATTGCCGAGGATCTCTCAATGCCGGGAGAGCCTGACCTGGCCATGCTGGCATCATATCGTGATATTATAACCCCGCTTGAGGAAGAGGCCGAAGGTGAGACCCTGGAAGAACTATGGCCAACTTGCAGAGAAGCGATGGTTGCAGCCCTGGCGGAATGCCAGAAAATGCGCCATAACGAAGGGGGAACACTTCAAAAAGATCTTCTGGAAAGGATGCACAGCTTTCAGCAGAAAATAGACGGCATAGAGCAATCCTTACCCCAAATATTGGAGAAAAGGAAAGCTGGCTTAAAAGAACGTCTTGACATTCTTCTGTCTGGTGTAGATATTGACCCGGTACGTATAGCCCAGGAAGCAGCGATCCTGGTTGACAAGACAGATGTAAGTGAAGAAATTGTCAGGCTTCGCAGCCACGTTGAACAATTTCAAGGTTTTCTAAATCTTGAAGAACCGGTGGGTAGAAGGCTTGATTTTCTTGTGCAGGAATTTTTACGCGAAGTTAATACCATTGCCTCTAAGATCAGCAATGCTGATACGGCCCACATGACTGTTGGCATGAAAAACGATCTTGAGAAAATTCGTGAGCAGGTGCAGAACCTGGAGTAGGGAGTTCGAATATGGATGGCAGAATGATCAATGTCGGATTCGGCAATTCCATCGTAGCAAGCAGGATATTGGCCGTGGTGAATCCACATTCTTCACCGATGAAAAAGTTAAAGGATGAGGCCAAGCGAAACAATCGTCTACTGGATGTGACAGAGGGCAGGAGGACTCGTTCCATTATTATCTTGGACAGCAACCATGTCGTCCTTTCATCGGTGCAGCCTGAAACTATTACTCAGCGTTTTGCTCCGGCATCTGCCCCACATAGCACAACGGTTGAAGAGTATTAGAGCATACTATGGGGCAAGGTAACCTATTCATAATCTCAGCGCCATCCGGGACGGGCAAGACAACGATACTCAAAAAAACTCTCGCTGAGATGCAGAAAATCATATTTTCTGTCTCCCATACCACGAGGTCGCCTCGAGCAGGAGAAAAGGATGGGGTGGATTATCATTTTATAGATAAAAGAACTTTTAGTGCCATGCAGCAGCAAAACCTATTCCTTGAATGGGCCGAGGTGCATGGCAACCTGTATGGCACCAGCATTCATACGGTTCAGGAAGCAACAGAACAGGGATTGGACATTGTCCTCGACATCGACGTGCAGGGAGCCCGGCAGGTTAAAGAAAGGTTGGGAGACAAAGGTGCTTTTATCTTTGTTGTTCCACCGTCTCTTGAAGAGCTTGCGAGAAGATTAGCTGGCAGGTCCACAGAAACTGCAGCCAATATTGCAACGCGTTTGGCGAATGCCAAACAGGAGATGAAAAGTATTACAAAATATAATTATGTCATAGTCAATGATTCTGTAGAAAAGGCAGTCGAAATCCTTAAATCAATTATTATTGCAGAAAGAAGCAGAACAAGACGTGGTCTCTCAGGAGAGCCGCTTAACCTTGTTTTTTAATAAAAACGATGTCAAAATCTCCAGCCCAGAAAAATGGAACCAGCATCTCCTCGAAAAAAATAGGTGCCCGGGCTCATTTAAGAGAGGAACATCTCATTTGGGGAATTCATCCCTTGCAGGAAGCCCTGAAAGCCTGTCCGCAAGCAATTAAAGAAGTTATTGTTGAGACAGACAGGCCGGGTACCAGGCTCGAGCAGATAATCGGCCAGGCCCAAAAGCATGCGATTCCGGTAAATACTCTACGAGCTAAGTCTAAAACAGATTTTGGGATTCCTGACAAATTTTCTCAGCATGAAAGATCGCAAGGCATAGCTGCCCGAATTAGCATACCATACCTGACAATTGATGAGCTTCTCGAAAAACTGAACCAGGTTTCCGGGCCTCCGCTATTACTTGCCTTGGACTCTATTCAGGACCCCCATAATCTTGGAGCCATAATCCGTTCAGCAGCAGCAGCCGGTGTTAACGGTATTATTCTTCCCAAAGACCGCAGTGCTCAAATTACAGGAACTGTGATAAAGATTTCCGCAGGTTCTGTGTTCCATATGAACATCTGCAGAGTAACCAACCTTGTCCACAGTTTTAAAGTGCTCAAGGAAAAGGGTATTTGGATATTTGGCGCCACAAAGGATGCATCCCGGACAATCTATGATGCTGATTTACAAGTACCTGCCTGCCTGGTAATCGGCAACGAAGAAAAGGGATTACGTCACTTAGTTGCCGAAAACTGTGACATGATTATTTCCATACCGATGCAGGGCTCACTTGACTCTTTGAATGCATCTGTGGCTGCTGGAATAATCCTGTTTGAAACAGTTCGACAGAGAAATGTTCGATACAGATAAGTGCCCTGCTTTTGATCAAAAAAATTCTAAATGAATTCCTGATTACTTTGTATTCTTTGTAGTTTATTATTTTCTTTACATGTATAGGGTTGAAATTCACAATATTACAATCAACATGGCTGGGCGCACTCGACAGTCTTAGCAAGTGTTTGATTGGGAAGTTGTGCAGGTATTTCATAAGTGCATTGAGCTTCCTGAGAGTTATGCCCACGTCAGCTGGGGATTGTCACCATGGAAAGTACGCCTAAGCAGCGATAACAAAGCGGCCAGGCAGGCGCAAGTTCAGAATGTTAGGCGCAATCCATAATCAGTGAAATAGCGACGAGCCATATTGATGACAACTGGTCGCAGTATAAGGAGGTTTTCATTAGGATATAGTGATCTTGTTTTATGAAAGAATAGGCTGATGTCTTGGGGGGCTCTTTTAAAGGAATTTTTTAAGCTGTTTACAGGTCAATCACCGTGGACGCCAGGATTTTTTGTTGACAGCCTGCCTGGTGATTCATTATTTGTTATATATGTACCATGATTTTGTTTGGTTTGATGAAGGCTCACCGATTTTATTAGAAACCTGAGCAATCAAATGTCCTCTGTAAACAAAAATACAGCTGAAGGAGTGTATTTCCCTCCTATTTGACTATTAAAAATACTCACCAAAATACTCCTGATAGTCGATTGTTTTTTTTTTGATCAAAAGCAACAGTGCAATCAAAGGAAATTTGAATTGGCTGCCGGATCGTTTTTGAGGGTAGTGTATGTAATGGTTTTGTTTCAAAATAGTACTAAGGTACAATATGTTTTTTGCTTAATATCAGATATATACATATATTAATTGGCAGGAATATAATGAGTCAAGAATATTAGGTTAACCTCAAAAGGAATTATGGCAGGGAATTCCCTCTCATGAATGATCGGTGATGAATATAGTGCATAACTCTGAATCAAGTTACAATCAGAGCAATAATGGCAAGGAAACGTATGAATTATCTTTGATCCAAAGGCAATTTTGGCTTCTTCAGCAATTGGATCAAGACAATTCAACATATAATGTCGTTTCCCTCTTTCAGGTAGAAGGCAAAATACTTGCTGAAATTCTTGAAAGAAGCATTAATGCCATTGTTAATAAACATGAAATTTTCAGAACACTCTTTAAAAACACTGCCCAGGGTGTTCTTCAGGTAGTACTACCCCAAATTCACTTAAAACTTGAAGAAGTTATATTGACCAGAATTTCAGGGCTTGACCAGAAAGATCAATGGCTGGAATTCATTAAACCATACTATACAAAACCATTTAACCTTGAAGAAGGGCCATTGCTGAGATGCCATCTTTTTACAATAAATGAAAACGAGCATCTTTTGTTGATTGTCGCACATCATATTATTTTTGATTTGAGGACAAAAGATCTTTTTGCGCAAGAATTAGAAGAAAATTATAAGTTGTTAAAGAATAATGATGGTATCTCTGGTGATGCTGCAATCCAATATTCACAATACTCCGAATGGCATAATGCCCATATTACAAGCTCTGAAATTTCAGAAATGATTTCTTTCTGGAAAAATGAGCTTGCAGGATGTGAGGATTACTTAAATCTTCCTTTAGATTATAAAAGAAACACCATTCAAACACACAATGGCTCAATTGAACTAGTTGATTTTCCTGATACTGTTTCAAGCGCTCTGGAGTCTTTTTCGGCAAAAAGCAAGCATTCTATTTTCAACCTGTTACTTGCAGCGTATTATATTCTTTTACATAAATACAGCAGGCAAAACGATATCACTATCGGAATTCCTTTTCCAAACAGATGTAAGGAGGAATTTCAAGATATCATGGGCTGCTTTGTAAATATTCTGCCTTTTCGGATTGATGTGTCCGATACTCCTACGCTGACCGTTATACTTGACAGGATTCAGTCAGCTGTTGAACGGGTTTCAAGCAATCAAGAAGTTCCGTTTGCCAAGATTGTGGAAACACTCGCCCCTCAAAGCGACAATAGTTACAATCCCCTGTTCCAGACAGGTTTCTCCTTCGAGCACCCAATGAATCTCACCCTTGAAGGGCTCATGGTGGAGCCAATATATTGTCATCAGGGAGGAGCTCAGCTAGATCTTTTTGTAACCTTCTGGAAGAATTCGAATGGACAACTTCAAGGTGTATTTGAATATAATACCGACCTATTCTCAGCAGACACCATCCGCCGAATGACTCATCATTTCAAAACATTACTTATTAATTGCCTTAACAACCCCGAAGCGTCCATTCATCAGTTACAAATGATGGATGAAGCGGAAGCGAAAAAAATATGTCTGGACTGGAACTTGACCGATACTTTGTTACCTGACGTTCCTTCATTTGTTTCGTTATTCGAACAAGTTGTTTCAACCCAGGAAAACGCTGCGGCGATTATCTTCAAAGACAGAAAGATTAGCTACAAAGAGCTCAATGAACGTGCGAATATGACCGCACACTATTTGAAAAAAATGGGTGTCGGTAAAGAAAGCATTATCGGTGTCTGTGTTGAGCGTTCCATAGAGATGGTTGTTGCAATCCTCGGTGTTTTAAAGTCGGGGGCAGCGTATCTCCCTCTTGACCCAGGGTTTCCTCAAAAGCGGCTAGATTATATGCTTGACCATTCTAGCGTCAAGCTGATTATGACTGAAGAACAATTTAGAAGTAACTTTCAGCAGAATCAGGCTCATCTGATTTTAATTGATTCAGATTGGCCAACTATCAGCAACAACAGTATAGAAAACCTGCAAAACGACCTGAAGCTGGATAATCTCGCCTATGTGATGTACACCTCAGGATCAACCGGCGCCCCGAAAGGTGTGCAGATAACCCATGGAGCTGTATTAAACTTTCTGATCAGCATGAAAACACAACCTGGGTTAACCGGCCAAGATATTTTGGCTGCCATTACCACCTTGTCTTTCGACATTTCAGTTTTGGAGATTTTTTTGCCGCTTATCACCGGAGCGAAAATCGTCTTGGTTGATAAACAAACCGCAATGGACGGCCCGGCATTATCTCATCTCCTCAATGAAAACAATGTGACCATCATGCAGGCGACACCAACAACCTGGCGGATTCTCCTGGCTGCAGGTTGGAGTTGTCGAAAAGACTTCACTATCCTCTGCGGAGGAGAAGCGTTGCCTGATGATTTAGTAAGAAAACTTGTTTCCATGTCAGATAACGTCTGGAATATGTATGGCCCTACAGAAACCACGGTCTGGTCTACCTGTTATAAATTCCCACATGATTACAAGAAACTTGTGGTTGGTAAACCAATCGCCAACACCCAGATTTTCATATTGTCCGAAAATCTCCAACCAGTTCCAGTGGGTGTCCCAGGGGAGTTATATATTGGCGGTAAAGGTGTTTCACGTGGTTACTTAAAAAACCCGGAGTTAACAAAAGATCGTTTTATCCAGAATCCATTGCCATATTTCAACAATGAAACAATATACAAAACAGGTGATCTTTGCAGATATACCGATGATGGGAATGTTGATTATATCGGCAGGATCGATTTTCAGGTAAAAGTCCGGGGATTTCGGATTGAATTGGGAGAAATTGAAAGCAATATCAGAACAGACCCCGCTGTAAGAGATTGCATAGTTACTGTTTCCGGGGATACTGAAGAAAATAAACGGCTGGTCGGTTATGTTATTGAGGAAGAAAAAGGGCAATTTTCATCTGTAAACTGCAAAGAAAATCTTAAAAAACTCCTGCCCGGTTATATGATTCCGGATATTTTTATATCCATGGATTCATTTCCCCTTACACCCAATAACAAACTTGACCGAAAAGCCCTTCCAAAACCTGACCAACACCGCCCGGAACTTGCGCACCAATATATTCCTGCACGCACAGATACCGAAAAACTTCTCGAGAGAATCTGGAAGACTATCCTGAAACTTGACAAAGTAGGGATAGAGGACAATTTCTTTGAATTAGGGGGGAAATCTCTCCTGGCAATGCAAATGACCCAACATTTGCTGAAAGAAAGAAATATTCTGTTGCCAATTGTCAAATTATTTGAGTTCCCTACCATAGCCCAATTGGCTGATTATCTTGACAACAAACAGAGCGTCCCCTCATTTGTCCAGGATGTTCACGAAAGAGCAAGAAAGCAAACTGAAAAATATAACCAGCATGATTCATTTGCCGGTAAAGTTGCCATTATTGGTATGGCAGGCCGTTTTCCCGGGGCAGAAACCATTGACCAATTATGGGAGAACCTGTCAAATAATGTTGAATCAATTTCTTTTTTTGAAAAATCAGAGTTAGGGCCTGGTATAGATCCGGATTTACTTGATGATCCTAACTATGTTTTAGCTCGTGGTATAATATCAGATGCAGACAAATTCGATGCCGCTTTTTTTGGTATTAATCCCAATGAGGCCAAAGTTACAGATCCCCAACAAAGAGTTTTTTTGGAGCTCGCATGGGCCGCCCTAGAGAATGCCGGTTATGATGCTGAATCCTATAAAGGTTTGATAGGGGTATATGCGGGAGTCGGTGATAATTATTATTATCCTATTAATTTGCTCCCCAACCAGGACATTCTGAAAATGGTTGGAAGCCTGGCGGTTGAGTACGGCAATATCAAAGATTATATCGCAACCCGTGTTTCATACTGTTTAAATTTAACTGGTCCGAGTGTTAATATTAATACCGCCTGCTCTACTGGTCTGGCGGTGGTAGATAATGCCTTCAAAGACCTGCTCAATTACGAATGCGACATGGCCTTGGCCGGTGCTGTCGACATCTGCACTCCGCAAAAGCATGGTTTCCTTCATGAGGAAAATGGGACTTTCTGCAAGGACGGACATTGCCGTCCGTTTGATAGTGAAGCAAGCGGCACCATGTTTTGCGACGGGGCTGGAATTGTGGTTCTCAAGCGGCTGGCAGACGCTATAGAGGATCGAGACACTATATATGCTGTAATTCGCTCTACTGCTAAAAATAATGATGGTTCCAATAAGGTCAGTTTCCTTGCGCCAAGTGTTGAAGGGCAAGCAAAAGTAATTGCTCTTGCCCAGGCTCAGGCTAACATAACCCCTGACCAAATCTCCTACATCGAAGCTCATGGCACTGGGACTCCAATAGGCGATCCCATTGAAATAGAGGCTTTGACAAAGGTTTTCCGTATTCATACTGACAAAAAACAATTTTGTCGAATCGGTTCCATCAAAGGACACATTGGACATCCTACCAACTCCGCTGGAGTTGCCGGGCTTATAAAAGCAGCTCTTAGCCTCTATCATGAAAAGATTCCGGCAACAATGCACTTTAAAAAACCAAATCCCAAGATAGATTTTGCCAACTCGCCTTTTAAAGTCATTGATACCCTGACAGAGTGGAAAAGGGATACTCAGCCGAGAATCGCCGGCATAAGTTCCTTTGGTTTTGGGGGGACTAATGTCCATGCAATAATTGAAGAAGCTCCGCTTATTGAAAAATCAAAGCCTGAGAAGCCATATAAGCTCCTGCTTCTTTCTGCAAAGACTGAAAAAACATTAAATGATTTAACGGAAAGGTTTCACGTACACCTTGACAAAACAAAAGAAACCTCTTTAGCAGATACCGCCTTTACTTTACAAACCGGACGTAAATATTTCGGTCACAGACGTTTTGTGGTTGCCAAAAACAAGGGTGAAGCGGTTATAAATCTTAAAGAGTTGAGCCCTATTCACACCCAGACACGGTATTGTGAATTAAGAGATCCGGAAATCGTTTTTATGTTTCCCGGCCAAGGTGCCCAATATGTTAATATGGGCCGCAATCTCTATGAGTCTGAATTAACATTTAAAAAAGCATTCGATCTCTGTGCAGAAAAGCTCATACCCTACTTACATCAGGATTTGCGGGAAATAATTTTTGTCGACGATGATAATGACGAAAGAAGTTACAATGCCTTAAAAAATACATTTTACACCCAGCCTGCCATCTATTCCATCGAGTATGCTTTGGCGCAACTTTTGATGAGTTGGGGGGTCAAGCCTGCTGCAATGATCGGGCATAGCATAGGTGAATTTGTCTGTGCGACCTTGAGTGGTATGTTTTCATTGGATGATGCCCTGCGTTTGATTGCTCTGCGCGGCAAATTAATAAGTGAACTCCCCAAAGGTTCTATGCTCTCTGTCAGAAGATCAGCTGAAGAAATTGAACCTCTCCTGCCGGCAAATATTCAATTAGCGACTAGTAACAGTCCCCAGCTCTGCGTGGTTTCAGGTCCTGATGATGCAGTCAGGGCATTTCAGCAACAACTGGAAAAAGAAAATATTATCAGCAAAGAACTCCACACCTCGCATGCCTTTCATTCTGCAATGATGGATTCTGCGGTCGAGCCATTTATCAGTGAAGTGGCAAAAGTTGAGATCAATGTTCCAAAGATTCCATTTCTTTCGACCCTTAATCTGAAGTGGGTGTCTGAAGATAATCGGACTGACGCTGAATACTGGGGAAGGCATATGCGCATGCCGGTTCGATTCGCCGAAGCAATAAAGCAGTTAATCCAAGAAAAGGAGAACACTCTGTTTCTGGAGGTTGGCCCGCGGACTACTCTTTCAACACTTGTAAGACAGCAAGTGACTAAGCCCCAACTATACCCTGTCACACCTTCGCTATCAGATAATGCAGATAATAATAACGAATGGCATGCCTTACTCAGCGCTGTGGGCTATCTCTGGTTAAATGGTGTCAATATTGACTGGCAAGGGTTTTATAAAGATGAAAAAAGAAATAAGATCCCACTGCCCACCTATCCTTTTGAGAAAACTCGTTACTGGCTTGATCCACCTGCTGAAAGCCGAAGTTATGGGGCTAAAGCTCCCACTCGATATAAAGAGGAATTTATCTCTGTTTCTGCAGAAAATGTATCAGAACAGGCGATTCCGGGACATCTTCACGAAGAAGAGACGGACAGCCGCACCATTAATGCCGACATACAGGTCAAGGACCAGATCAACCAGACCATTTCGGAAATATTTGGCCAAGATATAAGTCAAGCAGGTCAACACACGACATTTGTTGAAATGGGTATGGATTCTCTCTTTCTCACTCAGTTGGCTTATAAGTTAAAGACCGATTATCACCTGCCGATTTCATTTTCCCAGCTTATGAAGGAATACCCGACAGTCGACTTACTAGCTGACCATATCCTCAAGCATAGCCCTGTCCCACTGCTTCAAAAACAATCAGACAGTACAGGGTCTGTTGAATCTTCTGGAGTCGCGTCAATTCCTGTAGAGCCGGAGAAGCCTGAAGTCCGCACTCAGGAATCGCCATCAACTGCATCATTGGAGGATTTACTGAGAAATCAAAACCAAAAGCTCGAGCGTCTTATCACAATTTTTGAGAAAAATAATCTCAATAATGAAAATGCCAGTCAGGTTCTTCAACTCATCAAAGAAAATACTGGAACTATTCAGGGTGAAACCCAAGACCATATCCCCGCTGCCGACAAAACCCATGATCGTTCCGATAAGCCTCCTGTCGATGGCGCAAAGCTTGGAAGAGACAGACTGGGTGACCCGCATTGGTTTGTTACAGATAATGAGGGGCAACATTTACAGATTGAGGAGTCAGACGTTGCCGCCAATAAAGTCTCATACGTCCAGGTTGATTATGATCCTTTCAAGTATGGTGAGGTTGCAACTGTCGTTGAGGCAACAGAAGCCCAGAGAGAAATGTGGCTTTCTTGTCAAATGGGCCCCGAGGCATCATGTGCGTATAATGAATCCATATCACTTACCCTCAGAGGCTCAATTGACCCCAATATTTTTCATCATGCTTTTGACGCAGTGATAGAAAGACATAACGCCTTGCGTTCAACCTTTAGCTCTGATGGTTTGAGTTTACTTATTAATGCTTCCGGTAGAGCACTCATTAAAGAACATGATTTTTCTGGTCTTGAAGAAGTTCAGGCAGATGAAAAGCTGAAAAAGATTATCAGTGAAAATGGCAGGCTGCCATTTGATCTTAGCTTTGGGCCATTAATACGATTTAACATCATAAAAAAACCAAACAATACATCTGTGATCCACTTTGTGGCCCACCACATCATATGTGATGGTTGGTCTTTGGATGTCATTTTAAAGGATATTGCAGACTATTATTCACAAGAAGTAAAAGGAGAACCCTGGACTCCTTCTTCAGTTATGCAGTTCAGCGATTATTCTAAGCTTCAGAGTAATCTGCAGGGAAGTGAAGAATATCGAAACGCAATGCAATATTGGCTTGACCAATTTCAGACATCTGTACCCAATTTGGACCTTCCCTATGACAGGTTGCGTCCCAGTGAACGCACATATGATGGGGGTTATGAATACCTTACCATTAAAGACTCCATTAGAAAAAGGATCCAAGACCTTTCCAAAGAGACAGGATGTAGTATTTTCACCATAGTTTTGGCTGGATTTTATGTCCTTTTGCATCGGCTATCCGGACAGAACGACATCGTAGTTGGTATACCAGCTGCCGGGCAGCCGGCTATAGGACAAAGAGAGTTGGTTGGACATTGCACAAACTTGTTGCCGCTGGTCAATAAAATACATGGCGAAGAAATATTTAGAACTTTTCTTGAGAAAGTCCAAACGTCATTACTCAGCGGTTATGAACACCATCAATGTACCTATGGCACTATTTTAAAAGAGCTTAAATTACCACGAGAAAAAAATAGAATGCCGTTGGTTTCTGTCGGCTTTACGAACAGCAGTAGTTATAGAAAGGGGGAACTTGATTTCGGCGGGCTGTCTTTTGACTATAGTTTAAATCCGCGGCAGTTTGAAACATTTGATCTCTATATGAATATTCGCGACAATCATGATTCTGCCGAACTCAGGTGTCATTATAACAGCAATATATTTGATGGAAATACGATACTTAGTCATTTGAATGAATTTGAAACAGTTCTGGATGATATTACTAAAGACCAGGATCGACTCATATCCGAAGTTGAAATATTGCCGCAGTCAGAAAAAGAGAGACTGATCCATAATTTTAATAAAACTCAATCAACATATCCCCAGGAAAAATTAGTTCATCACTTGTTTGAAGAACAAGCACAAAAAACTCCTGAAGCGGTGGCAGTTGTATTTGAAAATACATACTTGACCTATAAAGAATTGGACGAACGCTCGAATCAACTTGCCCATCACCTAAGGAAACTTGGTGTGGGACCTGAAGTGTTTGTGGGCGTCTTCTTGGAACGTTCATTGGAAATGATTATTGCCCTGTATGCAATTCATAAAGCCGGAGGAGCTTACGTCCCTCTTGATCCGGATTTCCCTCAGGAACGATTACTCTACATGCTGGAAGACACGCAGGTGAACGTCTTATTAACTCAGAAAGAATTGGAAGCACAACTCCATGTAGATGGTCTGCATAAAATATCTCTTGATACGGATTGGCCACAGTTTTCTGATGAACCCGTCACCAGGCTATCTTCAGAAGCAACCCCTGATAATCTAGCCTATGTGATTTACACTTCTGGTTCTACCGGCAAACCCAAAGGAGTACAGGTCCCCCATCGTGGGGTAGTTAATTTTCTGCTCAGCATGGGCAAGGAGCCCGGTATCTCTGCCAACGACGTTTTACTGGCAGTTACAACCCTTTCTTTTGATATCTCAGTTCTGGAACTTTTTCTTCCACTTATTACAGGGGCAAAAATTATCATTGCCAGTCGTGAAATTGTAACAGATGGGGAAAAACTCCGTGATATAATTGCTGAATCGAATGTTTCGATTATGCAGGCAACACCTACCACTTGGTACCTTTTACTGGCGGCTGACTGGAAGGGTAGTGACAATTTTAAAGTCTTGTGCGGTGGGGAACCAATGCCCCATGATCTTGCCCGCAAACTTCTCAAATGCTCTTCAAGTGTCTGGAATCTTTATGGACCAACCGAAACAACTATTTGGTCAACATGTTATCAAGTGGTGTCAACAGATAGTCCAATTTTAATTGGGAAACCAATAGATAATACCCAGACATATATCATTAACCAAGCAAACCAGCTTAATCCGATAGGTGTTGCAGGAGAATTGCTTATAGGTGGAGATGGTGTTACCCGGGGATACCTAAACCGGCCAGAACTCACAAGTAAAAGTTTTATCCCTGACATCTTTAGTAACGATCCTAATCGCATGCTCTACAGAACAGGTGACTTGGCCTGTTTGCTTGCCGATGGCAACCTGAAGATTTTCGGCCGGATTGACCATCAGGTAAAACTGCGCGGTTATCGTATCGAACTCGGTGAGATTGAAACGGTTCTGACTTCATTCGTTTCAATAGACAAGGCCGTCGTCTTGGTCAGGGAAGATGAACCCGGAGATAGACGGCTGGTTGCTTACTTTACGCTAAAGGATGAACAGGATTACTCACAAAATGAACTCCGGAATTACATGCGGGGCAAATTACCTGAATATATGGTTCCCTCCTTTTTCGTAAAACTGACAGAAATGCCATTAACATTAAATGGTAAAATTGATCGAAAAGCGTTGCCACAACCTGAGCAGAAGCGATCAGACCTAGAGCAGGAATTCGTCCCGCCGCAAAATGAAATAGAAAAACTTTTATCGGAAGCCTGGGTCAAGATTCTGAAAATTGATAGAGTAGGTGTACACGATAATTTTTTTGAGCTGGGGGGAACTTCTCTGCTCATTGTCCAGTTAGTCGGTCGTTTGAAAAAGGAAAGTGCAATTGACATTCCAGTGGTTAAGTTTTTCCAATATCCAACAATTCATGCTTGTGCTGCATATATCGAAAACAGGCAGTCACAGCAGCAACCTTCGGCAAATGCTTTAAAACGTGCACAACTCCAAAGAAAAGCAATGGTCGCTCAGAAGTTGTCGAAAGGAAAAGAAAACCAGAGAAGGACAATCCCTGCCAGATGAAAGACAGAAGAGATTACTGTGCAAATGTCAATATTATCAGGAATAACCAGCCTGAAAGATTAAGACAGTAACATTGTTGACGGGGGGTGCCTTCATAGTTAATAGAGAGGCGACCAAGTTCATTTAATATTAGGTTATATGTTTATCAGGATTTGGTGTGGTCGGAAATTGTCGTCTCTTTTTTCAGAGCCGAAAAAGCAATTATATGTGTCACATCGCCTCATCATCATTATCACCAATTGCCTGTAGCTTTTGCAGAAGTTTTTTCTTGAATGTTTCGGAGGGAGATAACACAAGAAGCTCTGCAATATGATCTTGCATGGTTTGCTCTACCTTATGGGTGATCTCATTGGTGGTGCACTGTAGCCCCTTTGCCCTTAGTTTTTCTTCAAGTTCAGTTGAAATAATTGCCTCGATCATTCTGTAATTTTCCTTATCATGCAGAAGAATAGCGGCCCACAACAGGTGTTTGGCTGGGGGATTAATCTTCGTATCTGCAGGCCAAAACGAATAGGGTGTTCGTATAACTCCGATTTTTTTTACCAGGGCGGCGGCAAAACGTTTGCGTAGTAAGTTCAGATCAGGCAATGCTCCGTTCTCAAGAGCAGAAACCATTTGTTCAAACATGAGAAATTCCTTGGAAGTTCAGTGAGAATGAGCACCTCTCAATACAAATAACTGTTAGTATACAGAATAAATGTCTGTTTCAGTGTTTGTCATTTTGGTAAAATTTATTTTTTTCTGATACTGCTATTTGCGTTCTTTTTCATTCAGTTTGGCCTTAAGCATGTCACCAAATGTACCCAACGAATCACCTGAATCATGCTTTTCAAGTTGCTGCATATATTTCTTGAGGTTTTCTCCCTCTTTGTCAACAGCAGCCTCATCTGTCATTTCTGTAGCAAGAGATAACGATATGCGTTTTTGTTCCTGATCTATGGCTTCAATTTTTACATCAACTGCCTGCCCTTCTTCGACAACCTCCTTCGGGTGATTGATACGTCTGCCGCCTCCGAGTTTGGAAATATGGATAAGTCCATCAATTCCGGCAGCAAGATGAATAAATGCACCAAATTTCGCCAACCGTACAACTTTGCCGGCATGGAGGGATCCCACTGGAAAGCGCTGTTCAATGTCCAGCCATGGATCAGGCAGAGCTTGTTTAAGACTGAATGCAAAGCGCTCATTTTCCCAGTCGAGTTTGAGTATTACCACTTCAACATCCTGGCCTTCGGCAAGGACTTTTTGGATATCTTCCGTTCTGGACCAGCCGATTTCCGAGATTGGAATAAGTCCCTCTAAGCCATCAATATCAACAAAAGCTCCGAAATCTTTTATTGAGGTAATTTTCCCTTTAACTGTCATCCCTTCCCGGAGCTCTTCTTGCAATTCTTTTAATTTCTCATTTCTTTCCTCCTCAAGAATGATGCGTCTGGAAAGCACTATATTGCGGCCAGCCTCACTGAATTTTGTGATTTTAAAAAGCATATGCTGACCAATATATGTCCCCGGATCCGAAATTTTTTTGAGATCCATTTGGGAATAAGGACAGAAAGCCCTGACATTGCCGGCTACAGTAATTTCGAATCCTCCTTTGATCTCTTTTTTCACGAACCCTTCCAGTGGAATATGGCTGCGGTAAGCCTCTTCAAGATGTGCCCGAGATGTTGAACCGCCTATTTTCGTTGTGAACAGCATTTCATTATGACTCGTTGACAGGAGGTACACCTCCAGTGTGTCGCCAGGTTTGACAGTAACTGCGCCGGTCTCGTCTTCTAACTCTTTACGGTCAAGGAAGCCTTCGCTTTTTTCACCGACATCTAGGAAAATTGAATCCTGAGAAAGATCTACCACAGTCGCAGTTATTTTTTGGCCGGGTGTGAGTTTTTGATTGATAATAGTTTCATCGTTAAATAGATCTGCAAAGTTTTCTGTTCCTGAATTGTTATCTGGCATAAGGGTTACCTGAAAAAATTAATAGTTGAAAAATGAAAATTATAATTGTGTTAAGTCCTTAGTGCATAGCCGGAGCATATTAAGCTCTATTGTGAACCGCCAGGGCAAGGTATTTGTTTTTTTCGGAAAATAAAATCCGTTTCTTCTCAAGATCTGCAAGGAAAAAAAGAATTTTTTTGGGCGGAACAGTTGAAAATTGATCAAATAATTCATTTTCAAGTCTGATTTGTGTACAAAATAAGTAAATCCCGCGTGACGTGCCTTTCAACCTGTGATGCAGGATTTTTCCATCCGGAAGTTCCTGGCGAATGAGAAGAAAATCGCCACCATCACGGTAGGAAAGAAGGGGGTTCCGGACAGCATCCTGTTTTCTTTCGGCATGGTATTGCTGCCATATTTTAATTTTTTTCAGAACAGGTTTCCAGATTTTTCGCTGATATAAACGGTCTCCATGGTAATCCTTTATCAAAAGATGCATATGCCTGAGAATCAGCCTAGGGAAAAGTTTAACATTATTATGATGGTTGACGATTACCTTGATGCCATATCCTTTCGGATCTCTGTAAATTGGGCTGTCATGGCCCAGGAAAAAAGAAGCATGGTTCAAGGGATGGTATGGAAAAACATAGTCAAGGGTGTCCAGGGTCTCGACAACCTCAGCTTCGTTACTTCCGGGAAATTGCAGAATCAGATTCCCCTCCAGGCGTAAAGAGTTTTCCAGGGCAGCACGCATAGTTGCAATATTTTCTATGGTGCTGATACCTTTTTGCATTTTTTGCAGTAGGCTGCTGCTGAGCGCTTCAATGCCAACCTGGATTGTGGACAGACCGCCCTGACGGTAAACGGAAAATATATCTGCAAGGGGCTTTTCTTGTTTTGCTGAACGTATCTCGGCAAAAAAATTAAAATCACTAGGATGATCTTTTGCCATTGTAAAAAAAAGCAAAGATTCTCGCAGCGGCAGCATGTTGTCTACAAATGCAAAATCCAGGCAACTGTACCTGGTGGCAAGAATTTTTACCTCGCGCATTATTTGTGCTGCTTTTTTATAACGATATCCACACCACTGTATGTTGAGATTACAGAATGCGCATTTGTTCCACCAGCAACCGCGGGAAAATTCGATTGGGAGAATAGGAATAAAAGGAGTTTGTGCAAACCATTTTTTCTGGGCCGTAAAATAATCACTGTAATCCGGTATGGGTAAAGCATCAAGTGCAGGCAGCTGGGTGTCAGCAAGAAAACTTTTTCGAGGCAGTGTGCCCGGCCCGCCGTTTTCTCTTGTGAAAATATTTTCCGGAAGATCGCTTGATTGCGATCCGCAAATATGCTTGCAAAGAGCGAGAAGGCCCCTTTCGCCTTCCCCTGCAATGACATAATCAATAAAATGAAAATTCTTCAGAAGAGACTTTCCCGCTTCAGCACTACATGATGAACCACCAAAAACGATCGGCACCTGCGGGCACCTTTTCTTTACAGCTCTGGCAGCTGCAAGTGAGGCAAAAAGCTGATGGAAACAGACTGAGAATCCTATGATTTTGTACTGTGTCCAGTGGTAACTCTTGACCCATTTCAATAGCTGATTTTCCAGGCATTTGATTACGGAGTTATAGTGAAAGGAGCGAGTAACTTTTGAGCCCGCCTTTTTAACATACTTGAGCGCCAAAATTTCTGCGGCAGCAGCCTGTTCCTGAAAAACCAGGGGAGCATAGAGAGCCTCACTGACCCAGGGATTTTGACTGATCCAGTGATACAGATCCGATCCCAGGGTGGATGCCACTTCAAGATAAGGATGGCTTGTGTCCACCAAAAAATCATTAGTACTGTTTTCAAGGAAGGCCTTTAAGGTGCCAAGCTGGATTGAAGGACGGTTAAAGAGCGCCCAGGGCATGGAAACGAGAAGAATTTTAGCTGATTTTTTATGGGGTGTGCTTATATGAGAATTCAATGTCAACTGTCAGCTGTACCTACTATATAACTACTGTTCAATTATTTCTGTATTGGCCGGTGGTATGAAGATAAATAAATCGTCTTTTATTGCGCGGCTGCCATAATGATCGGTATCAGTTTGTATATTCTCAAAAAAAAGATCAGTCACAGTATCAAAATGATCTATGATCTGCAGATGTGTGATGAGAAAAGAATCTCGGGAAATCCAGGCATGTATGGAGGACACATGTGGATGTGAAGATTTGGGGATAAGCTTTATAAGATAGGAATTTGCCATTTTGTAAACGGGGTCGGGGGCACTGACTTCGAAATCTTTCAGTATATTCCCTGTGCCTGCAAAAAATGAATAGGTGACATCTGATTGCAGATATTCCTTGGCGTTGCTTATGATCATCTGGCCGCTTTTTTCGAAATACATGGAGATTGTCACACCATCACTTATGAGCACTTGATAATCTGGCTTCTCATAATCCCACCGCATTCGGCCCGGTTTGCTGAATATCATGGTACCGCTTCCCTGCCGCACCCTGGAACTGAATTTCATTTGGGTTGTTTGCTGGAAGTCGGCAACCACGTTTGATGCCTGTTCATAAGTGCTCTGCAGTTTTTGTGCTACGTCGAGCGGGTCTATTGCTTGGGCTGCTGCTGGGGAATGGGACACGAGCAACAAAGCTACGAGCATTGGCAGGTAGCTGAAAAAGCGAGAAATGACTTGTAATAAACAATGGGAAGAAAGCTGAAACATTGTATGTTACACCTTTTCAAGAGCTATATGGCGGCCAAATATTTTTTCCGCAGTAGCGACCGCAGTTTTTGTCATATCTGAAACAAAATATTTGTTTTCACTTCCATGCTGAAGGATTTCTTCAAAATCAGGATTTTCATTTAGATACTTTTGTAATGTTAATGCAACCTCTATGGAGGAGTCAATCAGCCTAATCCTGTTTTTGCCCATGCGATGCTTGATCAGGTCTTTCAGGAGCGGATAATGGGTGCAGCCCAGGACGAGCGTGTCTATCTGTTTTTGTTTCAGAGGAGCGAGATATTTCCGCAATATCATCTTGGTCTCACGTGCATCTGTCCAACCTTCCTCAACAAGGGGAACAAGCAGGGGACATGCCTTGGAATAAACATGAAATCCCGGTACCAGCTGCATAATTTTTTTTTCGTAAATCCCGGAGCGTATCGTCGCTCTCGTGCCAATAATTCCGATATTGCCAGTAACAGTAGAAATTACTGCCCGTTCCACAGCAGGGGTAATCACTTCGAATATAGGGGCATCGAATTGTTGGCGCAGAATATCCGAAGCAACGCTTGCAGCAGAGTTGCAGGCAATTATTATTATTTTTGCTCCCTGCGCAAGAAGAAATTCAGTATTGCTGATGGAGCACTCGATAATAGCTTCAGGACTTTTGCTGCCATATGGTGTTCGTGCCAGGTCACCGAAATAGATAACTTGATAGTCAGGCAGCAATGTTTCAACTGCACGGGCGACTGTCATGCCGCCAACACCCGAATCGAAAATTCCAATCATAGCTTTAATGGGTCAATGAAACGATATGGCTGAACTTTTTAGGATGTGATGCCAGGATCCCGGTATGAACAGCGGTTGAAATTCTTCTAGCGCAGAGAATTTTGCTGCCCGATTGTCTGAAATGACGAAAGTACTACTTTAAAGAGTTACTGTCTAGCTAACAGTTGTTGTACTTTTTTCGCACGCATCTGTTTTTTGTAAATAAAAATAGCATCTTTTGTCCTTTGCTGCGGGGAATAAAAGATGCTATTTATTAGAGAGTTATGGCGATTATTTTTTCTTAGTTGCGGATTTAGTTTTGCGTTTTTTCCTCTGGGCTATTGCTTTGCGCAAATTATCAGGCAGGCCCCTTGCCTTGCCCGCTTTTTTTCTTTTATCAGACAGGGACTTGGCACAAAGCGGCTGGCGCAGTGAAAACCCATGCTTAACGCGATATTCCCTGCTTGATAAGCCATGCGATTTTAGGTGCTTGGGGGAAAGCATCTTGAATTCCTGGCCACATTCAAGACAAATTACCTTGTTTTTCTGCAAGGATTTTTCAGGCGACAGTGCAATGCCCGATTTAGTTTTTACACCAGGCTCCGTTATTCCTTCCTGGGAAACTTGAATTTCTTTGGACTGCAGGTCTTGCAATGTTTTAAAGATATTTTGCAGGGAAAGACCGATTTCCTCTGTGGTCATGGAAGTTGAACCGCACTGTGACTGTATAATATCGGCTGCCATTTCAACAAGTGTTTTCCCCATAATAACTTCCTCCACAAATAGATTTTTTAGAGTCAGAAAAAAAGAAAAAGGCTTTTGTCATAATAATATTTTTAATCTGTAGTTAGTTATTGTATCAGTAGTCAAAATGCAAGGAATTATTTGTATATTATATGAAGTTAATTCAGTTGGGTGGAAATATTAAATGAAATAAAATGATCTGGATATTTAATGTAAAAGTTTGCAATAGTGGAATTTTACAAATAGAGAATATATGAGGATCTGTATTGCAACTGTTTCTTTAACCCGAAGTAACTAAAGATGCGAGAATATGTCATACGGAATTCTTGTGAAATTATGTAGATTTTTGTTTGAAAAAATTGCAGCGTTGACAACAGCGGGCATCGAAATTATTATTTGCATCCAGTAAGTAGTTATGTAGTAATATTCAGGAAACATGTCAGAAATATTATTAGCCCCTTTTAGATGCTGGGACTTACCAAGAGTGATCGGAGCAAAAGGAAAAATGCCTATCTACGAATATGAATGCACGTCATGCTGCAATGTTTTTGAAGTTTTTCAACGTATGACTGAAGATCCATTGACAACCTGTCCTGACTGTTCAGGGGCAGTCAAAAAACTCATGTCAACCAGTTCATTCCAGCTAAAAGGCGGAGGCTGGTATGCAGATGGTTACTGCAGCAAATCATGTAACAGCTCTGCTTCGCCTGCAACTGATGCGGCAACAAAAAATACTCCTGAAAAAACTCCTGCAAAATCTGCAGGAAATTCTGCTGACTCTTCAGCCGCAGTCAAGAGCAACGATAGTTGCCCGGCAACAACCTGATCATTTTTTTCACATCTTATGCAGTTTTGTACTGCGTCTCACCCGCAGTTTTCAGCAGATGATCAGCATGGCATCACCATAACTGTAAAAACGATAGCCGAGCTTGATTGCCATGTCATAGGCGTGGAGAATGCGTGAGCGCCCGGCCAGTGCAGCAACAAGAAAAAGAAGTGAGGAACCTGGCAAGTGGAAATTGGTGATTAAACCCCTGACTATTTTGAACCTGTAACCGGGATAAATATAAAGTCCGCACCACCCACGTACTGCTTCTATCCGTCCATTGTCAGCTGCAGCAAATTCAAGTGCACGTGCCGTCGTGGTCCCAACTGCCCATACCCTCTTCCCTGATTTACGTGTTTCATTGATCAGCGCAGCAGTTTCTAAGCTTATTTCTACATATTCTTCATGAATTTTGTGATCTCGTATGTCGTTGACCCTTACAGGCGCAAAGGTACCATAGCCAACATGAAGGGTGATAGGCGCTAGCTGTATGTTTTTTTCTTTCAGTTTGTCGAGTAATGTTTTCGAGAAATGCAAGCCTGCAGTCGGTGCAGCCACTGCCCCCGGTTTCTGCGCAAAGAGAGTTTGATAACGTTTGCTGTCTTCCGGATGGTCCTTGCCACCCCGGTCTATATAAGGCGGGAGCGGAACCCTGCCGCTGGACAGCAGAATATCTTCAGGTTTTCTCCCATTGCTGGTGTTAAAAAAAAGGCGCACCTGCACTTTATTGTCAGCTAGAAAATCCTGCAGTTCCCCCTCAAGATTATGGTTGAAAAAAAAACGTGACCCGCGTTTTGCTTTTCTTGAGCTTTTGAGAAGGCAGGTTACGGAAACACCTAGGTTATTTTTTTCACGTGATTGCCTTCCTGTTTTTTCTAAGGTTTTTGTATCGGTGAAATCTGGATATTCCAATAGAAATAATTCAATCTTACCTCCCGTATCTTTGCGGCCTTCTAACCTTGCCGGGAAAACCTTTGTATTATTGACTACGAGCAGGTCACCAGGATTAAAGAAGTCAGGGATGTCCGTGAATTTCATATCCTGCAGGAGTTCGTTCCGGCAGTCCAGGACTAAAAGTCGGGATTGATCCCTTTTTTCAGTTGGAAGCTGGGCAATCTGCTGGTGCGGCAGCTTATATTTATACGATTGAAGATCAAAATTAGAGTTCATGGTCTTTATTTCTATCAACGCTCACTAAAATTGGTTGCTGTGATGGTGAAAATACCCTAACTTTCACTATTGTGCCAGATTAACAAATATTCGACTATGAGGTGGAAATGTTCCTTGTCGCAGCCGCCACTGATAATGAAATAAAATCACTGCCGCAATTTCCTGCCGTTGTTGACCGACTGGAAGTCCTTGTTACCGGTATGGGACCCGTCACAACTGCCGCAAGTCTCAGCAGTTATTTGACCCTGCATAGCTCCAGGGTCGAAGGAGTGGTGAATATCGGTGTCGCCGGTGCATATGTCAATTCCGGTTTGTCTTTGCTTGATATTTGCCTGGCGCAACAGGAGTTCTGGGGTGATTTTGGCATCTGCTTGCAGGATGGCATACAGGATTTTGACCCTGGTCTACACAAAAATGACACCCCCCTGTTATTCAATAATAATCTGTTTATTCGAGTAGAGAACATTTTACAGGCCCATAATATTGCATTTAACATTGCCAAGTTTGTCACTGTCAATTGCTCTTCAGGCACGGCAGTGCGCGGCGAATTTTTACGTGAAAAGTTTGCTGCCGGATGTGAGAACATGGAGGGGGCTGCTGTGGCAATGGTCTGTAGAAACTTTAACATTCCCTGTGTGGAACTTCGCTGTGTCAGCAATATGGTGATAGACCGTGATACAGCGAAGTGGCAGCTTGCAGAAGCTATTGAGAAAATATGCATGGTAGCAGGGGTTGTATTACCTGAGCTGATCCAAGGCGGTTCTGTTCCCCATGGATGCTGCTAAAAATGATGTTAACTGAATAATTGTAGCAGGTTGATTTATGAAGCAACTATCCATTGGGTTTTCTCCCTGTCCCAATGACACTTATATATTCTGTGGTTTGACCAACAATAAAATACACCTCGCGGGCTGGGGGCTGCAGCCCGCCTTGCTCGAAGATGTTGAAACGTTAAACGAGTGGGCCATGCAGGGCCGTCTTGATATAACAAAGCTTTCTTTTCATGCCTTGGGCCATGTCCTGAATGAATATGTCCTGCTTAATTCAGGAGCCGCGCTTGGGCGTGGTTGTGGGCCCTTGCTGGTAGCTGCTCATCAAATTGGCCCAGATGATTTTTCTAAAATGACAGTTGCATTGCCTGGCAGATTTACTACAGCTGCAATGTTGCTGAAATTGTATGGGCCGGTATGGAAGGATGTTGTAATAATGCGGTTTACTGATATCATGCCGGCCATTGAATCGGGCAGGGTTGATTGCGGAGTTATAATTCATGAAAGCCGATTTACCTACCAGAATAGAGGGCTGCAGTTGATTGTCGATCTTGGAGCCTGGTGGGAGAAAATGTCAGGACATCCCATCCCACTCGGAGGTATAGTCGCCAGGCGTTCACTCGGTCGTAACCTCATTGTAAAAATTGACAGGGCTGTAAAATCAAGCATACTCTGGGCACAAAAGAATACACAGTTTTGCCGTTCCTATGTAAAGGAATATGCTCAGGAACTCGATGATTCGGTGATTAGAGAGCATATAGGGCTCTATGTAAATAGTTTTTCTGAAAATCTGGGAGCCGATGGGTTGGCAGCAGTTGAGTTTTTTTTGCAAACAGGTCAGCAAAAAGGGATTTTTTCAGAATATCACCAGCATGACTTGACCATCTCATAGCAAATTCTATCGGCCAGAGAGTGCAACAGTCCTCACCAGTGGAGATGTTTCACCTTTGTAAAGACTTTTTCAGCTTCTCTGCGTAGCCCAAGCAACGGTTTCCTGAATTTCAGGGTTTGCCTGCACATAATCACCCCTTGTGGATTAGTTGTCTGGATAGTCCGGTCACGGCTAGAGATTTCAGTATCGAGCAGGGCGAAAAGATTATATTTTTCCAGTACCCGTTTCCGGGCCTCAATAATGTAAGGGAGCCTGTCTTTGTACTCGTTGTTTGCCAGGGTACTTCGAATGATTGCCACTGTTCTCTCAAAATCATTGATGTCAATAGGAATAAAACTTTCCGGAGGAAAATAGTCTGAAGCATTTGGGCACCCGTGATAAAAGGGGAGGGTATATCCTAGAAAGGCATCAGGAAGTTTCTCTGTCAGATGATGGGGGAAAACATGATTTTCAATGGCAATGTGGTACTGGTAGGGGTCCAAGACCTCTGCTTTGTCATTAATGGGGTTGACGCCATGACCAAATACGTCCAATTCTGGCACATGGGCTTTAAGTTTCTCTGTAAAGTGATATCGTTTATAGTGCAGCGTCAGTCTACCCTGCCTGATCGAACAAACTGTTGAAATAGTTTTGTTTTTTACGGGGGGGGAGGAGTTTTGTAAATCATCGAAGGTAAGCATTTTATCCCCGTCATTTGGCGCTCCGTAGAACCAGATAAGACCGGGTTGCGTAAAAACAACATTTGGATGTTTAATAGCCCAGGGTTCCTGACTGGTTATTATCAGGCCGTATTGCCGCAGATAATCCGAGCCGTAAACTGTGATCGAGGATGGTTCTGTGGTAATGAGAATGGTTTTTTCACGCGGGCAACGCAATTTTTCAGTACACAAAGACATGGGTTCTCGCGGTAAATCGTGGTACACGACTAGCCAGTCATATTCTTTGGCGTCATTATCAAAAGTAAAATGGCAGTTGCCCCATTGGGAATTATTGCCTGGCAATTGCCTGGAAAAGCGCTTTTTGCTATTTTGGCGGAGCATACCCCTGGCAATAAACTTTACTGTAATTAAACTCTTCTCCTGAAGGAGGTAATCGCAAGTCGGAAGAGGGATTGTTGTTTGCATAGTTATTTTATAGCGTTAAATGTATAAATAGAATCACATACTGTTTATTTTTAGTATAGATAAGCTAAAACGAAATAATTAAGATAACACCTTCAAGCAAAAGAATAAAATATTTTAAATTAGTCCTTATCACGGGTGAGTTATTTTTGTCCGGCGCAGATATTCTCTGTATATAATACATTTAAGGATAGGCATCCTTATGAGGAATTTATACGGCAAAGTTAGTGTCATTTGATTCTGTTGAGATGCATTAAATAAAATGACGTGATTTTGCCGGGAGAAAGACATGATTCTAATCTGTATCCGAAAAAGCCTGAGGGTGGTGTCTCCTCGCAAACATTGGCTTGACAAGGACAGCTATGGTGCTATATATTCCAATTTTTTTCTAAAAAAAATTGAAGTTTCATTTTTGGCAAAGCAGTCTATCATGATTCTGGTCTGCGTTAGCTTTGGGAGAGTGCTCATAGCGGGTACAAGTGAGCATACTTTGAGTAAATTAGGAAGCGAAGGAAATTCATATGAAAGTGACAGGTGCAGAAGCTATTATTAAATGTCTGAAAGAGCAGGGAGTTGAAGTTATTTTTGGATTTCCCGGTGGGGCGGTAATTGATTTGTATGATGAGCTAGAAAAGTCTGATATTACTCATGTTCTTGTAAGGCATGAACAGGCAGCGGTTCATGCTGCAGATGCATACGGCCGTGTAAAAGGGGATGTCGGCGTGGCCCTGGTTACCTCCGGTCCGGGTGCCACAAATACCGTAACCGGAATTGCTTCAGCCTATATGGATTCTATCCCGCTGGTTGTATTTACCGGGCAGGTACCCACCGCTCTTATCGGCAATGACGCTTTTCAGGAGGTCGATATTGTCGGTATCACGAGGCCCTGCACCAAACACAACTACCTGGTAAAAGATCCAAACGAGCTTGTTGCTATTATCCGGGAGGCTTTCTATATTGCGAGGACGGGTCGTCCCGGGCCGGTTCTGATTGATCTGCCTAAAGACGTGGTAAACTCGAAAATCAATTTTGAAGAGCCCAAGCCCATCAAAATGCAGACCTACAGGCCCACCTATGAACCGCATCCTGGCCAGATTGCCAAGGCCTGTAAAGAGATTCTGAAGGCGAAAAAGCCGGTAATTTATGCAGGTGGCGGTGTTATAGCCTCAAACAGCAATGAGGAATTGACCGAACTTGCCACCAAGTTGAGTACGCCGGTAACCATGACACTCATGGGGTTGGGCGGGTTTCCGGGAACCCATAAATTGTCCATGGGAATGCTTGGCATGCATGGAACATATTTTGCCAACATGGCAGTATCCAAGTGTGATCTCTTGATTGCTATCGGGGCACGGTTTGATGACCGGGTTACCGGCAAGATTGCTGCCTTTGCCCCTTATGCCAAGATAATCCATGTTGACATTGATCCTACCTCCATAAGTAAAAATGTAAAGGTTGATATTCCCATTGTTGCTGACTGTAAACATGCCTTAACTGCCATGAATAGGTGGTTTGATGTCCAGGAAGACTTTAAGGAGAAGGAACAGGAGGAAAAAACGGCTCCCTGGATTGATGAGATAAATGACTGGAAGCGTAAGCATCCGCTGGGTTATGTTGAGGAAGGGGATATCATTAAACCGCAATACGTGGTCCAGAAACTGCACGAAATGACCAATGGTGATGCTATTATTTCTACCGAGGTGGGACAGAACCAGATGTGGGCGGCTCAGTTTTATCATTTTAACAAGCCAAGGCATTTTCTCACCTCCGGTGGACTGGGTGTTATGGGATACGGCTTTCCGGCAGCAATAGGGGCCCAGATGGCCGCTCCCGGGAGGACGGTTATCGATATTGCCGGAGATGGTTCACTGCAGATGAATATTCAGGAGTTGGCGACTGCAAGGCAATATAAGTGCCCGGTGAAGGTCGCGATCCTGAATAATAACTATCTGGGAATGGTCAGGCAGTGGCAGGAACTATTTTATGATAAGCGCTATGCCGCAACGGGTCTTGAGGTAGCACCAGACTTTGTTGCAGTGGCACAGGCATATGGTGCGGTTGGGTTGCGGGCCACCAAGGTGAGCGAAGTTGAACCTGTAATCAAGGAGGCCCTGGCAACCGATAATACAGTTTTTATGGATTTTGTTATTGCGAGAGAGGAGGGCGTATATCCAATGGTTCCTGCTGGCAAGGCAACAACCGAGATGCTTTTGGTATAAATATCTTATGAAACTGATTCCTGAATAAGACAGTACAAATTATAAAAGGAAAGCGAAATGAAACATACCATTTCTGTTTTACTGCAAAATAAACCCGGTGTTCTGTCAAGAGTGACGGGGCTTTTCAGCGGTCGCGGTTTTAATATTGAAAGCCTCAGTGTTGCAGAAACCCTTGATCCTGGGGTTTCATGCCTGACCCTCGTTACACGTGGGCCGGATCCCATTATTGAGCAAATCACCAAGCAACTGCATAAGCTGATTGATGTTATCAAGGTTGTTGATATCAGTGAGTCAGATTACGTGGAGCGGGAAATGGTGCTCATCCGTGTCAAGGCGGAATCAAATACCCGGGCAGAAGTTTTGCGGGTAATTGATATTTTCCGTGGCAAGGTTGTTGATGTCAGCCCCAAAAGTTATGCGGTTGAGATTACCGGGCCGCAGAGTAAAATTAAAGCAGTGATTGATATACTGAAACCTATCGGGATCCAGGAAATCGTCCGCACCGGAACTATTGCCATGGCCCGGGCCAAGAAGTTTTAACAGGGCATAACTTTAAATATACCGGCAGCGTTCTGAATTGAATCACTGGCAAGGGCGTTTTACCAGCTCAACGGTTCTCATTCACAGAGCAGAGAATGCTATAGTGCTCCCCATGAACCTTAATCAGATTTTCAGTCTATAAACAGCTGAAAAAATTGTTTCCCCAGCACAAAGACATGACATTATGAAAGAGCCGCAAATACCTCTGGCAAGGGAAGGATATCCCTTTATAGTATTTATTGCTTTTGCAACCGTTATACTGGCATTGCTTGAGTATGAATTAATTGCACTATTGTTTCTCTTTCTGACCGGATTTGTTTTTTATTTTTTCCGTGATCCGGAACGGATTATTCCAGATATTGAAGATGGAATAATATCACCAGCCGACGGAAAGGTCATCCTGATTGAGAAGATATTTGATGACAGATTTGTCAATGAGCATGTTTATAAAGTATCCATTTTCATGTCCATATTTGATGTACACGTCAACCGCTTGCCATTTACAGGGGAAGTGGAGAAAATTCATTACGCTGCTGGTAGTTTTTATTCTGCAAATACAGATCAGGGCAGCCTCTCAAATGAACATTGTGCTGTTATTCTTTCCACTGCCAAGAATTTCCGGTATGCGGTAGTGCAGGTCGCGGGTCTTGTAGCACGCAAGATTGTCTGCTGGGCAGAGAAAGGGGATACGATAGAGCGTGGTAGCCGTTTTGGCCTTATCCGTTTCGGCTCAAGAGTAGATATATATTTGCCGCAACAGATGCAGCTTGAGGTTCGGACAGGTCAAAGAGTCCGGGCGGGTGAAACGGTAATAGGGTATATCCCATAATTAATTTAGGATATAATGTTGTAATTATGGTATTATAATGAGTTGGGTAACGGTTATTACCATAAGATAAGGTATAAATACATGAGCAAAATAAATGTAAATAAAAATGAAAGCGAGGTAGCCGGTCATGGGCAACGCATGATTCACCCTCTGCCGTGCCTGTTTACGACAGCCAGCCTTTTGAGTGGTTTTTATGCTATTATTTCAGCTATAAACGGAAATTTTTTCCATGCTGCCGTTGCAATTATTGTGGCTGGGATTTTTGACGGTCTTGATGGCAGGGTTGCACGGCTGACCAAAACCACCAGTGTCTTTGGCATGGAATATGATTCGTTAAGTGATTTAGTGTCCTTTGGAGTGGCGCCGGGATTGCTTGCCTACCTCTGGGCCTTGGAACCGTTTGGCCGTTATGGTTGGCTTGCCGCCTTTCTTTATGTGGCGACAACAGCATTGAGGCTTGCACGCTTTAACTCGCTTACATTGGAAAAGTCCCTTAAAGATTTTGTCGGGCTCCCCTGTCCCGCTGCTGCCGGTATGATAGCCACTACGGTACTTTTTTCTCGCTATCTTGGAGCAACTGATTCAGTAAAGCATGTTTCCATTTTGCTTCTTGTTTACCTGCTGTCCTATCTTATGGTAAGCAATATTCGCTATATGAGCTTCAAACATCCGGCAGCAAAAAGTAAAAAGACCTTCCAGGTAACAGTCGGTATGGTATTGCTGCTTATTCTTGTAGCGGCTGAACCGCCTGTGACTCTTTTTGTGCTGGGTCTTGTCTACGTCCTATCCGGTCCATTCAGTGCGGCCTACAGGGCTATGCATAAGGCAGAAAAGGGTATTGAAGAACAGGAAAATACCATTTAATATTGCTGAATTCATTAGCCCCTAAATAAAGTTTGAAGTTTATTATGGCCAGGATGAAATTCTATCCTGGCATTTCTTGTTTTTAATAAAGGTGCCTGGATCTCTAAGCATCCAGGCACAATACTCTCACGTTGTGCATAGTGACATTTTGTCAATTGAGGAAACAGCCATGTCAGAAAAAATATACATATTTGACACAACATTACGCGATGGTGAGCAGTCTCCGGGCGCCAGTATGAATATGCAGGAGAAGTTCCGTTTGGCTCAGCAGCTTGTTCTCCTGAATGTTGATGTCATCGAGGCAGGTTTCCCCATAGCATCTTCAGGTGATTTTGAGTGTGTCAGAAACATTGCCGAAAATATTAAGGGCGTCCAGGTTGCAGGCTTGGCCCGCTGCAGCAAACAGGATATTGATCGTGCCTGGGAGGCCCTGAAAAAAGGTGAAAACCCCAGAATCCATACGTTTCTGGCAACATCCGAGATACACATGCGCCATAAACTCAAAATGGACCGGGAGCAAGTGCTTGCACTGGCGATTGAATCAGTAAAGTATGCAGCCCAATATACTTCAAATGTTGAGTTCTCCGCTGAAGATGCATCTCGCAGTGACCTGGATTTTGTCTGCCAGGTTTTTGAAGCAGTCATTAAAGCTGGAGCGACAACGCTTAATTTTCCTGATACCACAGGATATGCTCTGCCTGATGAATTTGGAGCTAAGATTTCGTATCTCATCGAAAATATACCCAATATTCACAAGGCGGTATTAAGTGTTCATTGTCATAACGACCTTGGACTGGCGGTGGCGAATTCTCTTGCCGCCATTACTAATGGCGCTCGCCAGGTTGAATGCACCATTAATGGCCTGGGCGAAAGAGCAGGCAACACCGCAATGGAAGAAATTGTCATGGCAATCCGTACCCGATCTGATCAGCTGCCGGTTCATACGGATATCGTCACAGAATATATCCATCCCAGCAGTCGGCTGGTCAGTACCATTACGGGTATGCCGGTACAACCGAATAAGGCCATTGTGGGAGCCAATGCTTTTGCCCATGAATCAGGTATACATCAGGACGGCGTCCTGAAGGAAAGAACAACGTATGAGATCATGAATCCCTCTGATGTCGGATTGACGAAGGGCAATCTTGTCCTGGGAAAACATTCCGGCCGTCATGCCTTAAAGGACCGTATAGAAGTCATGGGATATTCCCTGTCCAATGATGAATTGACCCGCGTATTTACCAGATTTAAGAATCTGGCGGATGTCAGAAAGGAGATTTTTGATGAGGATGTTGAGGCCATTATAATGGATGAAATAATCCGCATTCCTGAGGTCTATGAACTCATTTCCCTGGGAGTAATGAGCGGCAGCATGAAACTGCCTACAGCTGCGGTCCGCCTGAAGATCGAAGGCAAAGAGCAGGAAGGAGCAGCTATTGGAGTTGGACCTATAGATGCTACTTACCGTGCCATAGCAAAGCTGACAGGAACAAACAGCAAACTCCTGTTTTTTTCTGTCAGTTCAATCACGGGCGGGACAGATGCCCAGGGGGATGTGCTTGTTAGGATTGAAGATAATGGGCGGATTGTGATCGGGTACGGCCTTGATCCTGATATTATTACTGCAGCTGGCAAAGCTTATCTGAATGGATTAAACAGGCTGGTGTATCTGCAAAAAGAAGCTGAAAAGCAATGATCATAAACAGAGAGTAATCATTTTAACAATAAATATTAGAAACAGGACAGAGAGGAAATGGGTAAAACGTACAAAATTGCTGTTATGGGAGGTGATGGCACCGGCCCTGAAGTTGCCGCTGAAGGCGTTAAGGTCCTTAAGGCAGCGGCGAGTAAGTATAATTTTAACCTTGAATTGACAGATTTTGATTATGGTGGAGAACGTTATATCCGGACAGGTGAGGTTCTGCCTGACAATGCGGTCGAGGAGTTGACAAAGCATGACGCCATTTTCCTAGGGGCCATTGGTCATCCGGATGTAAAACCAGGCATTCTGGAAAAGGGTATTCTGTTAAACCTCAGGTTTGCCCTGGACCAGTATATCAATCTACGGCCGGTTATTTTGTATCCTAATGTGGAGACACCTATTAAGGATAAAGGGCCGGCGGATATTGATTTTGTAGTGGTGCGGGAAAATACTGAAGGTCTCTATGCAGGAGCCGGAGGAGTTTTGAAAAAGGGAACGCCCGACGAAGTAGCGATACAGGAATCAATCAATACCCGCAAAGGTGTTGAACGCTGTATTCGCTTTGCCTTTGAATATGCCCGTAAACGTAACAAAAGAAAACAGGTGACGCTTTGCGGCAAGACAAATGTGCTCACCTTTGCTTTTGACCTGTGGGAGCGCGCATTTTATGAGGTTGCCAAGGAGTATCCCGATATCAAAACAGATTATGCCCATGTCGATGCAACCTGCATGTGGATGGTAAAAAATCCGGAGTGGTTTGATGTAATTGTAACCGATAATATGTTTGGTGATATTATTACCGATCTGGGTGCCATGATTCAGGGAGGCATGGGGATTGCGGCGGGCGGCAATATCAATCCGGAGGGTGTCAGTATGTTTGAGCCCATTGGTGGTTCTGCCCCCAAATATACCGGCAAGAATGTCATTAATCCCCTTGCTGCAATTGGTGCTGCACAGATGATGCTCGACTATCTCGGCGAAAGTGAAGCGGCCCAGACCATTGAGAACGCTATCCGTTGGGTAGTGGCAGAAAAACTGGAGAGCTTGTCAGCCGGCAAGATGGGATTCGGCACCAGGGAAGTAGGAGATATGGTAGTTGGGGCGGTCCTGAAATAAGAATGAAGAATGAAAATTAGCAGCATACAAACCAGCTGATGACTGACAGAAGAGTGATGATTAATGAGTAAACTGAACAGGAAATATAGCGTAGCGGTTGCTGGCGCCACCGGGGCTGTTGGAGGTGCCATGCTTGATGTTTTGGCGCGGCGGGATTTTCCGCTTAAAGAGCTGCGTCTGCTGGCCTCGGAACGCTCTGTAGGCAAAAAAATGAAATTTAAGGGCCAGGAAATACCGGTAGGCTTGCTGTCAAAGAACGCCTTTGAAGGAATAGATATTGCCCTTTTTTCTGCGGGAGCAGCACGGTCTTTGGAGTTTGCTCCAGCCGCAGCTGCAGCCGGTGCCGTAGTGATTGATAACTCCAGTGCTTTTCGCATGGATGCCGATATCCCTCTTGTCGTACCTGAGGTTAATGCCCATGCTATTGCCCAATATACAAAAACGGGAATAATTGCCAATCCTAACTGCTCTACCATCCAGATGCTTGTGGCATTAAAGCCTATTCATGACAAAGCAAGAATTAAGCGCATAGTTGTCTCCACATATCAGGCGGTTTCCGGTACCGGCGCCAAGGCAGTTGCAGAACTCGAGGAACAGGTGAGGGCCTATGCGGCGGGGGAGCCGATACAAAAAAAAGTATACCCGCACCAGATTGCTTTTAATTGTCTGCCCCATATCGACTCTTTTCTGGATAATGGCTATACCAAAGAAGAGATGAAAATGGTCAATGAAACCCGCAAGATTTTTGAAGATCAATCCATCGGAGTTACTGCAACTACGGTACGAGTTCCTGTTTTTTATGGCCATTCAGAGTCCATAAATATTGAGACTGAAAAAAAGATATCAGCAACCGCGGTTAAGGATCTTCTTGCAACTGCAGCCGGTGTAAAGATTGTTGACGAGCCCAGCCTCAGTATCTATCCAATGGCTTTGGACTGTGCCGGCAAGTTTGAAACCCTGGTAGGCAGGATACGTGAGGATGAATCCATTGCACACGGTATAAATCTCTGGGTTGTTGCCGACAACATCTTGAAGGGAGCTGCCTTAAATGCTGTGCAGATTGCTGAAATTGTAGCAAGGGATTATTTGTAATTGAGAATAATCGGGGGTACGGCTAGAGGACGGCGTTTGCAGACACCTGCAAAAAGTCATGGGAAATATTCCGGTCACCTCATCCGTCCGACTGCGGACAGGGCCCGTGAGGCCCTTTTCAATATTATAGGCAAAGAGGTTGAAAATGCTGTTGTACTTGATCTCTATGCCGGGACCGGTGCCCTGGGATTGGAAGCGTTGAGCCGGACTGCCGAGCGGGCGGTCTTTGTTGACAATAGTCTGCAGGCAGTTAAGATAATTAATAAAAACATTGAGTTGTGCGGCTTTTCTGCCAGAGCACTTGTTTTAAGAAGTGATCTCTCGAAAGGCCTCGCTTTTTTGGGGAAAAAACTGCCTGGGATAACATTTTCCATAGTATTTGTTGATCCCCCCTACGGTAAAGGGTTCTCTGCCGAGGTGCTGCATGAATTAACAGATTCAGATCTTCTTTTTCCTGAAGCACTCGTTGTTGTTGAAGAAAACGTTTTTGCTGATCTCGGGGCAAAGGTAGCACGATTAACCCTTATCGATCAAAGGCGTTACGGTGAAACCGGGTTCTGGTTCTATCGTCATAATTAATTCTTGTATGAATCCACTTAAAAAAGGAAAAGCTCCATGGCCGAGAACAATGAAAGAATAGTTGTTTATCCGGGAACTTTTGATCCTATTACCATGGGGCACCTGGACATTATCAACCGGGCCCTTGAACTGTTTGACCGGGTTGTTGTTGCCGTGGCAAGACATCCGAGCAAAACGCCTCTCTTTACCTTGGAAGAACGCTTGCAGATGATTCAGGATTGCTTTAAGGGAACTGACAAGAAAATTGACATTGAGGCTGTGTCAGGTCTTCTGGTGGAATATGCTTTCAACAAGGGAGCTAAATCCATTGTCAGAGGATTGCGGGCTGTTTCCGACTTTGAGTATGAGTTTCAGCTAGCCCTTATGAACAGAAGGTTGGAGCGTCATGTTGAAACCGTATTCCTCATGACAGGGTTCCGCTGGATATTTATTAGTTCAAGTATTATCAAGGATGCCGCTCAGCACGGTGGGGATGTAAGTGGTCTTGTTCCTGAGCATGTGCAACAAAAATTAAAGGATAAATACGGGCTGAGCTAATGCAAAGCATCAGAAATCCCTGGCTGGTGATATTTGATGTTACAAATTACAGATGCAATAGCGCTTGATGAAAGTGAAATTCATTTCAAGTTTATTCGTTCCCCTGGTCCTGGTGGTCAACATGTCAACAGGGCTGCCACTGCAGTTCAGCTTCGTTTTGATGTGAAACATTCAACTTCCCTGTCCGAAAATGTCCGAACCAGGCTGCTGCAGTATGCCAAAAATCGCATTAATGCCCGGGGCATTCTCATAATCAATGCAAACTGTTTCAGGTCTCAGGACCTAAATCGCAAGGATGCCCTGAATCGCCTTGCAGAACTTATTGCAAGGTCATCTCAGCCCATAAAACCTCGCTACAGAACAAAACCAAGCATTCAATCAATTAAAAAAATTAAAGAAGCCAAGCAGCGGCGCAGTAAATTAAAGCGTACCAGAAAGCCGGTAACTTTGGATAATGGTTAATTGTCATGAGTTACTCTCGGGGTTTCCCTTAAGAGGGCTTCTTGTTTAGAGTGCGGCTAAACGCTTCAGAATAAGGGATTAAAAGCAGCCAGATGTACATTTAAAAGCTGGGTCAATCTTGACTGAGAATAGTAAATTGGTTAATAATACAGGGTTAAAGCGAGAGTGGCGGAATTGGTAGACGCACTGGATTTAGGATCCAGCGCATTCACGTGCATGGGGGTTCAACTCCCCCCTCTCGCACCAGAAAAAGCTGTCGGGTACGAAAGCTTCCCGCATCCAGGTTTAACACATACAAGCTACTGAAAGTATGAGCTTCTGCTCACTATGAAGTTTTTTAGCATTTTATCCCATGTGATGTTTGGAATGAATCGTATTTGATAGATAACAGGTGATTGATAATTTAAACATTAATTTATTAGTGCAAAAGGAAGGTACTTGATGCAGGTCACAGTAAACGAGGTTGGAGGTCTGACCAAAAAGTTGAAAATTGTGCTTCCGAAAGAGGAAGTGTCCAAAGAAATTGATGCTGGATTCCGTAAAATCAAAAACGACGCCAGAGTAAAAGGGTTTAGGCGCGGGAAAGTGCCGCGACATATTCTTGAACGAACATATGGACAGCAGATTCGCGCCGAAGTTGCGGAAAAGCTCGTCCAGGCAACATATTTTAATGCCGTTGAAAAAGAAAAACTTGATGTGGTCGCCCACCCAGAGATTAAAACTCCTGTATTTGAAGAGGACGGGAGCTTTTCCTATGAAGCTGAAGTAGATACCCGGCCTCAGTTTGAGTTGCAGGATTACAAAGGGGTGGAAGTTGAAAAAGAAGAAATTGCAGTTACTGAAGAGGAAGTTGACTCGGAAATTGAAAGACTACGGATGGAAAATGCGCCCTTGCGCAGTGTTGAAGACCGTGCGGCCCGGGAAAGAGATATTGTCATAGTTGATTTTGACGGTTTTCACGAAGGGGAGCAGATGAAGCAGGTGCATGGGGAAAATGTCAATGTGGATATCGGTACAGGGAGGCATGGCTTAGAATTTGAAAATAAACTTATTGGCATGAAAAAAGGCGAGGATACATCTGTTGATGTTGATTTTGCTGCTGATTCACCCAACCCTCTCTTGTCAGGCAAGAAAGTAGAATTCAAAATTAAAGTTAATGATATCAAGGAACGGGTACTACCGGAACTTGATGATGAGTTTGCCAGTGATGTCGGGGAAGAGTTTGATTCACTTGCGGCATTACGGCAACATATTAGTGAAAAAATCCTTGCAGAAAAAGAAAAGGCCCTGGAGGGCGATATTTCAGACAGGATAATGCAGAAATTACTCGAGGCAAATCAATTTGAAGTGCCATCACGTCTTGTGCAGTATGAAATTAATGAATACATTAAACAAACAGAGGACACTCTGCAACGAGGTGGGTTGTCTCTTGAATCCGCAGGAATCAACCGAGCCGAAGCTGAAGAGCGCTACCGGGAAACTGCTGTCAACAGGGTGCGTGGAGATTTTATCCTGAAAAAAATAGCTGAGCAGGAAGAAATAAAAGTCCTTGATGAGGATATTAACAATGGCTTTGCCAGGATTGCAAAACAATACAATATGACTGTCCCAGAGGTAAAAGGATTTTTCAAAAACCGTGACGATATGCTGCCATTTATCAACGAACTTCTAAACGAGAAAATCCTGAAATTCCTGCGTGATGAAGCAAAATATGTCCCGGTAACAAATACTCAAAAAACAAAGAAAAAGAAATCTGCCAAAGAAGAGAATGAGACGGCAGAGATGATCACTGATAAAAAAGAAAAATCAGGAGAATAGGTATGAACCTTATTCCCATGGTAGTGGAACAGAGCCCTCGCGGTGAAAGGGCATATGACATATATTCAAGGCTTCTGAAGGAGCGCATCATCTTTTTAGGAACACCAGTCACAGATGAGATAGCCAGTCTTATTATTGCCCAGATGCTTTTTCTTGAGGCTGAAGACCCTGATAAAGATATTACCTTTTACGTAAATTCTCCGGGAGGTGTTGTCACTGCCGGCCTGGCCATTTATGATACTATGCGGTATGTGCGTTGTGATATTGTGACTCTCTGCATGGGGCAGGCGGCCAGTATGGGAGCACTCATATTGGCTGCAGGAACCCAGGGAAAACGTTACGCTCTGCCAAATTCCAGGATCCTTATTCATCAACCCATGGGAGGATTTCAGGGCCAGGCAACGGACATCGATATACATGCGCAGGAAATATTGCGAATGCGGAGTGATTTGAACAAGATACTTGCACAGCATACTGGCCAGAATATTCGCAAGATCAAAAAGGATACCGAGCGTGATTATTTTATGAGTGCCGAAGAAGCTAAAAAGTATGGTATAATTGATAAGGTTCTTGAAAAACGGGCTGAAACAGATGAGGAGACAGAACAGTGACAAAAAAGCACAGCGATAGTGATACCACCTGTTTTTGTTCCTTTTGTGGGAAAAGTCAGGAGGATGTTGCCAAGTTGATCGCAGGCCCAGCTGTATACATCTGTGATGAATGCATTGAGTTATGCAATGAGATAGTTTTAGAGGGTGCAACTCCAGATGAAAGTGGTATCCATGAAAAACCTCCTGTTTTAAAACCTATAGAAATCAAGAATCACCTAGATGACTATGTTGTTGGGCAGGAATATGCCAAGCGGGTTCTTTCTGTCGCAGTACATAACCACTATAAACGTATTGATGCCCTGAGCAGGGGTGATGAGAACCAGGTTGAGCTTCAAAAAAGCAATATCATTCTTATCGGTCCCACAGGTAGTGGGAAAACCCTCATGGCTCAGACCCTGGCCAAGATTCTCAATGTTCCATTTACAATGGCCGATGCCACCACCCTTACGGAAGCGGGGTATGTGGGTGAAGATGTTGAGAACATCCTGGTCAGCTTGCTGCAGTCTGCAGACTATGATGTCAAAAAAGCAAGCCGCGGTATTATCTATATTGATGAAATTGATAAAATAGCCCGTAAAACTGATAGTCCCTCAATTACGCGTGATGTTTCGGGAGAGGGCGTGCAGCAGGCTCTGCTTAAAATCATTGAGGGTACAGTCGCCAGCGTACCTCCCAAAGGAGGACGCAAGCATCCGCAGCAGGAGCTCGTAAAAATTGATACCAGTAATATCCTGTTTATCTGCGGCGGCGCTTTTATTGGGCTTGACAAAGTGATCAAAAAGCGAACAGGCACAAAATCCATGGGATTTGGTGCCAGAGTCGTGAGTACAGCACAAAAAAATGTCGGTGACTATCTGGCCCTTGTGCGCTCCGAAGATCTTCTGCATTTCGGGTTGATTCCTGAATTGATGGGCCGGCTGCCAGTAATTGCCACCATGGATGAACTCAACGAGGAAGATCTTGTCCGCATACTGCGGGAGCCCAAAAATGCCTTGACCAAACAGTATGAAAAGCTTTTTGAGTTTGACAATATACGTCTGCGTTTCACGGAAGGTGCCCTGCAGGCCATTGCGCGTGAAGCCCTAAAGCGCCAGGCCGGTGCGCGCGGACTGCGTTCCGTTATGGAAACGGCCATGCTGGATGTTATGTTTGAGCTCCCATCAGAACCAGCAGCCCGGGAATGTGTTATTAGCGAGCAGGTCATTGTGAATGGGGACTACCCTGTGGTCCTTTTCGATAATTCGGAAAAAAAGAAAAGAGCATAAGGCTCTAGAAGTAAATTATGAATGAATCAGAGAGAGTAAATACGATATATCCATTAATGCCACTGCGGGATATCGTAGTGTTTCCCCATATGGTGGCTCCCTTGGTTGTTGGACGCCAGAAATCAATCAAGGCCCTTGAAAATGCAATGTCCCAGAAAACAGAAATTTTTCTGGTAACCCAGATGGATGCCAATGATGATGAGCCTCTGCCGGATTCTTTGCATACTGTCGGGACTATTGCGGTTGTCATGCAGCTGTTGCGCTTGCCAGACGGAACTATCAAGGCCCTTGTCGAGGGAAAGAGACGAGGAAGGATAATTTCTTTTCAGTCTCAGCCAAATTTCATGGCCGCATTGATTGAAGAATCTGCTGAAACAGACGATGCAGGTCCGGAAGTCATTGCCTACATGCGGGAGATACGAGCGGCTTTTGAAGATTATATCAAAACAAACAAGAAAATTCCCAAAGAGGTGCTGAAATCCCTTGGGTCCATAACGGACCCATCCCGTTTTGCAGATGTTTCAGTTTCCCATCTGCCGCTGCAGACAAAAGAAAAGCAGGTGATACTGGAGGTTTTTTCCGTACTCGATCGTTTGAAGTCAACCCTGGAATTCATCCAGCGGGAAATTGAGATTGCCAAGCTTGAGCAGACTATCCGGACGCGGGTTAAAACCAAGATGGAGAAAACCCAGAAGGACTACTATCTCAATGAGCAGATGCGTGTGATCCAGCAGGAAATGGGGGGTGGTGAAGAAGATGCCAGCGGCCTAGCAGAGCTTGAAAAGGCAATTGAGAAAAAGAAACTTCCCTCGCATGTATCTGCCAAGGTTACACAGGAATTCAAAAAACTGAAATTCATGCAGCCCATGTCTGCTGAAGCGACAGTGGTTAGAAATTACATTGACACTATTCTCAACCTGCCCTGGTATGAAAAAACAAAGTCTAAAATTGATATCAACGAAGCAGAGGCAATTCTTGAGGAGGACCATTACGGCCTGATCAAACCTAAGGAGAGGATCATCGAATATCTTGCTGTGCAGGCACAGGTGAAAAAGCTAAAAGGTCCTATCCTTTGCCTGGTTGGACCTCCGGGTGTAGGTAAGACTTCCCTGTGCAAATCCATTGCCCGGGCCATGGATCGGAAATATATCCGTCTCTCACTGGGCGGTGTCCGTGACGAGGCTGAAATTCGGGGGCACAGACGGACCTATATCGGAGCCCTGCCAGGAAAAATACTGCAATCAATGCAGAAGGCCAAGGTCATAAATCCACTTTTCTGCCTTGATGAAGTCGACAAAATGAGCATGGATTTTCGTGGTGATCCGGCTGCAGCACTCCTTGAGGTTTTAGACCCGGAACAGAACCATTCATTCAATGATCATTATCTCGACCTGGATTATGACCTTTCAGACATATTTTTTGTGACAACGGCTAATAACCTGCATTCTATCCCGCCACCATTGCAGGACCGCATGGAGATTATCAAGCTGGATGGATATACTGAAGAGGATAAACTCAAAATTGCCCAGGGATTTCTTATCCCGAAACAGCTTGAGGCAAACGGCTTTGAACCAGATGATATTACGTTTAATGAGAGAAGCATTCAGGAGATTATCAGAAGATACACCAGAGAGGCTGGTGTTCGTAACCTTGAACGCAACATCGCCTCTGTGTGCCGTAAGGTAGCCCGGGAACGTTTGAAGAAAAACGAAACTGATAAAAAGTTCAGAATTACGACAAAGACTATTCACAGACATCTTGGTATTCCAAGATTTCGTTTTGGTTTGGCTGAGGAAAAAGATGAAGTGGGTTTATCAACAGGGCTTGCCTGGACAGAGGTCGGCGGTGAACTGTTGCAGATAGAAACAACTCTAATGCCGGGTAAGGGCAAACTGACAATTACCGGAAAATTGGGGGATGTTATGCAGGAGTCCGCCCAGGCAGCCTTGAGCTATGTGCGTTCCAGGGCCCTGCGTCTAGGCTTATTGCCTGATTTTTATCAGAAACTTGATATCCATGTACATGTTCCCGAAGGGGCTATTCCCAAGGATGGTCCTTCTGCTGGTATCACCATGGCAACATCTATGGTTTCGGCCTTATTAAAGATTCCCGTGCGGCGTGATATTGCCATGACCGGGGAAATAACCCTCCGGGGCAGGGTATTGCCCATAGGGGGTTTGACGGAAAAATTGTTGGCTGCCAGGCGGGGCAACATCAAGCATGTCCTTATTCCTAAGGAAAATGAACGCAACCTGAAAGAAGTACCGATTCGGGTTCGCAAATTATTGAAAATAGAACTTGTTCAACATATGGATGAAGTGCTGCAGAAAGCATTAGTGCTCAAGGAAGGTGCTTCGCTTTTTACTGAAGTGCCGGTTGAGTCCGTGAGTGCCGATATTACTGCATCGGTTCATAATGTACCCCATTAAGGAATTAGGTTTTTTCAGTAGTTTTTTGCTTGACTTCATCAAGGTCTAACTGTTATTAAAACGCTTCTATTGTGGGAGGGCGGGTAGCTCAGTTGGGAGAGCATCGGCCTTACAAGCCGGGGGTCACAGGTTCAAGCCCTGTTCCGCCCACCACCAGAAGAAATATTGAAGGTTTTATTGACTGCAATCTTCAATTGTAAATTTTAAATATTGCGGGGTCGTAGTTCAGTTTGGTTAGAACGCCGGCCTGTCACGCCGGAGGTCGCGAGTTCGAGTCTCGTCGGCCCCGCCAGCAATAGGGAAAA
>Ga0209536_100000643_pt1 | contig 56882 bp, 50 predicted proteins | sample DeeMarSeWOR28_12_FD_187461 | JGI IMG/M metagenome (GOLD analysis project Ga0209536, IMG submission 187461) | Marine sediment microbial communities from White Oak River estuary, North Carolina - WOR-2-8_12 (SPAdes) (version 2) | ecosystem: Environmental > Aquatic > Marine > Intertidal zone >... | reverse complement strand
TCAAAGTCGGGTTGGTGGGCGTTTCGACATAGATCATGCGCGTGTCAGGACGCAGCGCCGCCTCGAAGGCAGCAAGATCGGTCTGGTCGACCATCGTAACATCGATACCGAAGCGCGGAAGCCAGCTCTCCATCGCCTTCATCGTGCCCACATAGTGGGTCTTCTGCGCGACAACGTGATCGCCAGTCTTCAGTAACCCAAAGAACACAAGCATGATCGCGCCCATCCCCGAACCCGTCACGAGCGCGGCTTCGCCTCCTTCCAAGGCCGCTATCGCATCCTGCACCGCGGTGAAGTTGGGATTGCCATAACGAGTATAGAAGGTCTCAGGTTGTGTAGATGTCGCCGCACCCGCTACCTCCTCCGGCTTCGCGAACTCAAAGGTCGAACTCTGCCAGATAGGTGCCGAGACGGCCGCACCTCCGCCGGGCCCCACCGTCGCGCCGCCGCCCGTCGCCGAGTGGATCACTTTAGTCGTTATATCCCATTCGCTATGTGCTTCCCGATTCCGCTCCGTCATCAGTCCTCCCGCAATGAATCGATTAACGCCGCCCCTCAAGAACTTGCACCGACTGTCGCACAATCTCACGCGTCGCTACCGTCAATGCCGCCAGATTGATGTTCTCAGAGACCAGCAACTCTTCAACTGCTTCACGCATTACCTTCAAGCGAGCCCCGTGCAGCTTTCGACAATCGGCAAGGCGAGCCTCGATCGTCGTGCCGTCACCGTCAGGCGCAAGTACGGCCAGCGTCAGATTGCGCCGGGCCAGCCCCAAGTCCTGCATCAATCCCTGCGCCGCTCGCTGCTCCCATTCATCTTCGCCCGGCGCCATCTTCAACAACTCCTGAAGCAGGGCAAAGTCGATCTCGTCCGCCAAGCAGAAGTAGACGCGACCCACATCGGCGACCGGAAGACCGATGTCGTGCGCTATCCTTGTCACTGCCATCAGGTCTTCTAGGAACTGTAAGGTCGCGACCTTTTGCGCTTCCTCCGACGTGACACCACCGCCCTTCAACTCTTCGGACACTTCCTCGAACGCGCCACGCTGAGAACCGTGGAGGATCGAAGGAAGGATGTCACATAGCTCGGCTACCGGCCCCTTGAAGCGATCGATTACACCGCCCACTTCCACGCCCTCAGGAAGGTTCTCCACCGCCCATCTCACCGTGCGATCCAGCACGCCCTCCAGGGCTAACAGCCAGCGGTACTCCCGCTCCGCGGGCAAGCCTTCCCGATTCAGTTCGATCCCTTGCAGCAGCTCGCCGGCACCGGCAATCTCCGCAGCCACATGCCAACCTCGCGCTATCTCGGCCGGCGTGGCACCGGTATCACGCGACACGCGTGGCACGAACGTGCTGCCCATCAGGTCTATCAGCCTGTTGGTGAGCTCGGTCGCGATGATCTCACGCTGCAAGCGATGGCCGCGAAGATCACCATCGGTAACACGGGCGACTACGCGCTCTGGAAAGTAGCCGCGAAGTAGTGTCAGAAGCGCCGGATCATCTGGAAGTGCCGAACCCAGCACCTCCCGCTTCAAGTGCAGCTTGCTGTACGCCAGCAGTACCGACAGTTCCGGTCGTGTCAGACCTTTGCCAACCTCCTGTCGTGCCTGCAGACGGCCCCAGCCTGGCAGAGACTCCTGCGCCCTCTTGAGGCCGGCCCGCTGCTCCAGATAGTAGGAGGCGTCCCGAAAATCGCTGAGCCGATCCGAAGCCCTGATCTGTTCGAGGCTCAGAGCCCGGCCCTGCGAGCGGTTGTTGGCCAACACCGCCTCGGCCACATCGTCTTTGACCTGCACGAGCAGCTCGTTGCGCCCCTCCTCCGACAACTCACCACGATCGACCGGAGCACGGAGCAAGATCTTCAGGTTCACTTCGTGATCCGACATGTCTACGCCGCCGGAATTGTCGATGGCATCGGTATTGAGGCGGCCGCCCTCGAGAGCATAGCCAATCCGCGCCTGCTGGGTGAGCCCGAGGTTGCCACCCTCCCCAACCACCTTGACTTGCAGTTCGCTGGAATCAATACGCACGGCGTCGTTGCTCGAGTCACCGACATCGGCGTTGGTCTCCGTGGGCGCCTTTACATAGGTGCCGATCCCTCCGTTCCACAACAATTCGGCTGGCATCCGCAGGATCGCCTTGATCAACGTCTGTCCGTTTAGAGTGCCCTCCTCGATGCCCAGGAGATCCCGCGCTTGCGCAGACAGGTTTATCTCCTTCGCCCCTCTCGGATACACGCCTCCGCCCTCGCTGATGATCGACGGGTCGTAGTCCTCCCAACTCGATGTGGGCAGTTGGAAGATCCTCAAGCGTTCAGCGTAAGACGTTTCCGGATCGGGATCGGGGTCAATGAAGATGTGTCGATGATCGAAGGCGGCCAACAAGCGGATCGTCCGGCTTAAGAGCATTCCGTTTCCGAACACGTCCCCACTCATGTCGCCTACGCCGATAACCGTCACGGGCTCCGCGTGGATATCTTTGCGCATCTCGCGGAAATGGTGCCTAACACACTCCCAAGCGCCACGCGCGGTTATCGCTTCCTTCTTATGGTCGTATCCGTTAGACCCGCCCGAGGCAAAGGCGTCCCCAAGCCAGAAGCCGTGTTCCATGGCGAGCTCGTTCGCCGTGTCCGAGTATCGAGCAGTACCTTTGTCCGCTGCGACAACCAAGTACGGATCCTCGTCATCGTAGATGACGACGTCCGACGGCGGCACCACCGCGCCATCGACGATGTTATCGATCACATCCAGCACGCCGGCTATGAAATCGCGATAGCACTCGCGGACGGCAGGCTCCAGTTCCGCTCGGTCGGCAGGTGGCTTCCTGACATAGAACGCCCCCTTCGCACCGCTGGGCACGATGACCGCGTTCTTTACCTGTTGCGTCTTCACCAGCCCCAGCACCTCGGTGCGGAAATCGTCCGGCCGCTCGCTCCAGCGCAGACCGCCACGAGCCACAGCACCGAAGCGCAGGTGAAGCGCCGCAGTTCGAGGCCCATGCACATACATCTCGCGCTCTGGCCGAGGCTGCGGCATTTGCTGAATCTCAGCGCAATCGAACTTGAAGGTCGTCCGCGGCACGGGCAGTTCACGCTTCAGGTTCTTGAAGTAACTGGTCCGCACCGTGGCCTCGACCAGGTTGTACAACCTTCGAAGCGTCAAGTCATCCCCGATACTATCCACCGCGTGCAGCGATTCGCGGAACCTAGCATTCGAGGCCTCCATAGCTGCGACACGATCTCCCTCGAAATCGGGGTCGAATTTCGCGCGGAAAGACTCGAAGAGCAGTCGGGCAACTTCTGGATAGCCGGTGAGAGCATCCGAGGCGGCCCGTCGGCTGGTCACGGCAGCGATCTGGAACGCGTACGCCGAATAGGCACGTAATACACCGACCTCCGACCAGCTCAGCCCCGCGGTTATGACCAGCCTGTTGAATTGGTCGTTGTCCGTTCGCCCGGCAGCGATGGCACGAAGCGCGCTGGTGAGACGCAGGCCTACTTCCTCTGAGTCAAGACGTGTGAGGTCGGGACCTTGCACCAAGAGATTGTGAATCGTCGCCGTTCCAATATCCATCGCATCGGCGACTATGACGCGCAGGCCGAGATTCTCCAGTATCGGCATGGCATCGGCCAGAATCATCGACCCCCGCTTGACGAACAGACGCAGGCCCGTCGCATCCAGATCCGTGCCCGTGTCATCATCCAACGCGACCTGCCCAAGACCCGTTCGCTGGAGCGCCTCCAACCGTTCGATATCCTCGACCGCCGTCTCGACATCCATCGTCGCAACGTATGCCGGCGAAAAAGCATCGAAATACGTATCAACCAGTTGATGCACGTACTCGGAGTCGTATTGCTCCTCGAGTGCATCTCGCAGTCTCTGTTTCCAGGTCCGAACGATCGAGCTCACATGCTTCTTGAGCTCTGCTACGTCAGCCCGCTCGACCCTCTCCGGGCTGGCCGAGATGTAGAAGTGAAGTCTGGCGGTGTCACCGGCCCCGATCGACAGGTGATCGTCAAGAACGCTGCCACCAAGTGACTCGGCGATTTCGCTTCGCAGGCGTCCCCTGACTTCGTCCGAGTAGTTCCGCTTGGGGAGTATTACCATGACGTTGACGCCGCGTTTCAAAGCATCGGGCGTCAATACGAGACGCACATCGCCGGTGTCCTCCGTTGCCATCACCGCGGAGATCTGCTTCTTCAAATCATCGATCGTGACTAGAAACAGCTCCTCTAAAGGCATATCATTGAACAGGGCAACGATAGTCTTGTAATCGTGTGAGCCCTCGGGCACGTTGGCGCCTTCGAGAACGAGTCGCAGTTTCCGTCGCAGAATCGGAATGCTGCCGGCGTTCTCCGCGTACGCGTGCCAAGTGAAAAGCCCCAGAAACCGCCGCTCGCCTACGATGTCCCCCGCCTCGTTCAGCTTCTTGATGCCCACATAATCCATGCGGGCGCGCCTGTGCACTCGAGATTCCGAGTTGGCCTTGGAGACGAGCAGCAAAGGTCCATACAACGCTCGAGCACGAAGATCTGATGGCAAACCGTCGATCGGTGTGGGATTCCATACCGCCGACTCTTGCTCGCGACGCAGGATGCCGAGTCCCGACCCGCGTACCAAACCGACCATCGAGTCGCCAGCCGGCCCTTCGCTGAAATCGTATTCGCGATAGCCCAGGTACACGAAGCCGCCGTCCCTCAGCCAATGAAGGAACGCGATGATCTCTTCAACCTCCTCCGCCGGCCTCAGGTCACGATCCGCATAGCCCTGCACCATTTCGACTGTTTCGTCCGTCTTCGCCAACATTGCAGGGAAGTCGTTCGTTGCGAGTCGCAGATCTTCCATGCATAAGCGGACGTTCTCCTCGAGCGCACGAACAAGGCCCGCATCGAGATGTCCTTCGAACTCGGTGTAGATCACCGATGTCCGTTCCGGTGCAGCGCGCCAATCACGGATATGCGTAATCGCGTCGTCCTCACCGCGAGTAACACAGACGACCGGGTGCAGCTGGTGGCGAATCTCGAAGCCACGGTGCGTCAGGTATTGGCGGACTGTATCGACAGTAAACGGGCGATCAGGGATTACGACTTCCACGCTCCCCAGGTGCCCGAAATCTTGACGCTGGCTCACGCGAACAGCGATCTCGCCAGGGGGCGTCGTCTCCAAGAGCTCGAAGACCGAATTGACGATCTCCGCTATCCCTTCCGCGCTTCGCTCCTCGAAGAAATCCGCAGTGGCCCGGCTCAACAGCTCACGGGCAAAGGACTCGAGCACCGACACTCGTTCCGGATCGGCGCTCGCGTTGATGACAGAGAGAACCCCCTCGATCGGGGGCGTGTCTGGCTCGACGTTAGTATTGGTATTCATCTTTATGCCGACTGTTGATCATCATGTCCACAGCTACAGGCACACACCTGCTGTGCTGAGGATCGCTCATATCTTTGTGAATCGCTGGGCGCCCGCAATCTGGCGCGATTTGGCTACCCGCCGCAATATATCAACATAGACAGAAGCCGCTAATCTCCCGAAAACGACCTCGCGAGGCGCTCACAGCTTGGATCTCACGCGATACTCAGAGACGGACAGTCCGAGCCCGGCGGACCACGGCCCAGGCGGCCGCATCGGAGCGTACCGGCCCGCCTGGTGGATCCGGAATCGTCATCTGCAGACCATTTGGAATCGCCTTCTGAGGCGAAGGCCCCGCGTCCCCACCACCCGCGCTCGCTGGACCACCCCTGATGGAGATTTCCTCGATCTCGACTTCGTGGACGGGCCCGTCGCATCTCCGCAGCTGCTGGTGATCCACGGTCTGGAGGGCTCATCCGAACGGAAGTACGTGCGGGGTTTTCTGGCTCTCGCAGCCAGGCGCGGTTGGAGGGGAGTCGCCATGAACTTCCGGTCGTGCAGTGGGACGCCGAACCGCACGCCGCGACTGTACCATTCAGGCGAAACGGGCGACCTCGGCTGGGTCATCAACGAGCTGAACAAGCGCGAGCCCGGCTCTCCCATCCTCCCGGTGGGCATCTCGCTCGGCGGGAACGTGCTTCTCAAGTGGTTAGGTGAGGAAGGTGAGCGGGTCCCGGACGATGTTCGAGCAGCGGTGGCGATCTCGACGCCTTTCGATTTGGCGGCATCGGCTGCCACGATGTCCCGCGGTGCAGGCCGTTTCTACACCCATTTCTTCCTGCGTACGCTTAAGCCTAAAGCGCTTCTGAAAGCTGAAGAGTACCCCGATATCCTGGACGCCGATGCTATTCGTCGCGCCCGAACCTGGCGTCAATACGATAGTGTTGCAACCGCCCCACTCCACGGTTTCAAGGACGCGGATGACTATTGGTCTCGATCCAGCTCACTCTCCTACCTCGACGGCATCCGGCGGCCCGTGCTGATGATCAGCGCCAGAGACGACCCCTTCATCCCGCCCTCATGCTTGCCGGTCGAACAGTCCCAGCAATCTGATTGGCTTCACAGCGAATTCACCGCGCGCGGTGGACACGTCGGTTTCGTAGCCGGCGCGATACCGTGGAAACCCTTATACTGGGCAGAGCACCGGGCCATAGACTTCCTGGCCGGGTTCGTACCCACTCTCCGGCCGGTCCAGACTACACGATAAGGACTTCGCTACGTCTCGGACGCCTCGAGATACACTCGGGAATGCTCCCCGGCAAACTCGATCGTCAGATAGATCCACGCGGTGATCTCCCCCGATGCGTTGTAGCCGGGCCAGAACTCGATAAAGTCCTCGATCAAGTCCTGAGCAGCACCGAGCACCTCGCGATCACTGGGCCGACGCTCCCTTGTCTGCAAGACCTCGCCCTGTGAGCCTATCTGAACACGGAACCGAGCCGTGCCCCTCAGGTCCGGGAAGTTACTGGCGATCGTCGCTTCCACAAATGCGGCGTTCTTCAATTTCGGCGGGCGGACGACCTCACTTACCACATCGAAGCTCACCGGGATCTCGACCAAGGCCGTGACAGGCTGACCTTGATACTGGGCCGGTCTGAAGCGCATCTGTTCGCCGATCCACACGGCAGCATCGTCGAGCTCCGGCATGCCGGAGCTCTGAGCCACGAGGGCTTCCCTCACATACCCCCGTTCGTCCACGCGCACCTGGAGCACAACACGCGCTTCGAGACCCGCGCCAACGGCGTGCATCGCCGCGGTGATCTCTTCACGATTGGCGAGCATGGGGGGAGAGTCGTAGGCGGTGGGAGTCTTACTGCTGCACCCCGAGATGGCCAGGAGAATCGCGGTCATCGAGACAAAAGCCGGGCCGAACCGCGCGTTCATAGTACTGCCTCCTGCAATAGTCCGGGCGCCCCATACTATCATTAAGTACGAAGCGCCCGAATGCAAGTTTCAGCTACTGACCTCGCCGCACCGCCGTCGGCACGTCAAACAACAGGTTCCCACCTTCGGTCGGCGCGATGATTACGTTCCCTTCCTTCGCGCCCACCTGCTGCAACGTCTGCATATAGTAGTACGACAGGTAGGCCGCCGTCAGGCTCTCGCCGATAATGTTCTGTGCATCGCGGATGCCCAAGGCCTCCTGGCGCTTCTGCTCGGCCTGCTCTTTTACGATTTCCGTCTGATAGATCTGCGCCTGCACTTCCTGCTCGCGCTGCAGCTTCAGCTCGATCGACTGACGTACGGCCGGTGGCGGCTGGATCTCGCGCACGAAGAACCGGACGATCTGGATCCCCTTCTCGCCCAGCTCGGTATCCATGAGCTCCTCTACCCGCGCAGCGATCCCCAGTCGCTCGGTCGAGAGAATCTGGGTGCCCGTCAACTCGGCAATGGCATCGCGAAGAGCTGTTCGATAGGTCGTGTACACGTACTGGTTGACAGCCCGCATGTCACCGACAACGAGGAATAAGTCCACCGCCTTCTCCGGGTCCACCCGGTAGCGGTACGATGCGTCGATCGAAATCGTCAGCTGGTCGGCGGTCAACGCTTCGGCCACCTCGCTTTGCGCTCCCGAGGGCCACTGTATTTCACGAGTGTCATAGATCGAGTATTGCTTCCAGAAGAAGGCGGGTGCCGCGAAGTAGAGTCCCTGCCCATAAGGATTGTCCGTCACGTTACCGGTCACCGGATTCCGGAGGACCGCGACCTCGTAATCGGTGACCGTTGTACAAGAAAACGGGAGCGTGAACGCGACGAGCAAAGCCGCAGCGGCCGGGACCATCAGCAGCGACTTGCCGAGTGAGGGCCGCGTAACCGAGCGGAACTCGCGGGGAATGATTGGATCCGACATGATTCCACCTCTCTGATTGCTATTGGTTACTTACAATACGCGGCCGACCGCTAACGACGGCCACAGCGATCGCCGCTATCAGCCACGCTACTGATACAACGCGCCCCGGCACACTGTCCGTACCCAGCATGCCGACCAAGACCAGCAGACAGAAGGTCGCCAGGATTCCAGCGGCCCAGACGCAGACCCCTTCCCACCAAAGACGAACGCGCGTCGCGACCAGCATACTAGCGACACCCATCCCGACAATTGACGACAACAAGGTCAAGAGAATGGGAGTCGTTTCCGCGCACAGCCCACTCAATGGGCAGCCGCTCACCGCTCGCCCCACCGCTCGCCCGGCAAGATAGCCGGCCACGAAGCCCCCTGGCGCCAAGAGCGCCACACGCAGGCACGCTACCCTCAGGCTATCCGGCTTGGCCCTCTCGGGTCTTGTCCTTTTCCCTTCGAATCGCATACGAGAGAAGCAGTAAGAAGCCACCCCAGACGAAACCACAGGTAAGCACCATCGAAACGATCGCTGACGTGTTCACTGCTCGTCTCCCCTAGTGGCTTCCCAGCGGCTCGAACTTGGCCGTAAAGTGACGCAGGAACGGGGCCTGTTGCGTGATTCTGTAGCCAACGATCGCCTCGCGACGCTGCCACACTTGTAGAATCGCCTCGACCACATAGTCGATGTGGCTCTGCGTGTAAACCCGTCGCGGAATGGCCAACCTCAACAGCTCTCTCTCAGCGGGCGACTCTTCGCCGCTCAGCGCGTCCCGATGCCCAAACATCACGCTGCCGATCTCCACGGCACGGATGCCTGCCTCCCGATACAACTCCACGGCCAGCGCGATGCCCGGATACTGCAGCGGCTCCAGATGCGGCAAGAACGCCCCCGCATCGATGTATATGGCGTGGCCGCCCGGCGGTTGTACGATGGGCACTCCCTCCGCAGCGATATGTCTCCCAAGGTACTCAGTAGAGACGATCCGATACTGCAAGTAGTCCTCGTGTACGACTTCTTCCAAACCGGTCGCAATCGCCTCGAGATCGCGACCCGCAAGTCCACCGTACGTCGGATACCCCTCGGTGAGGATCAGAAGCTCCTTTTCCTGCCGCGCGATATCCTCATCATTGGTGGCCAGAAAACCTCCGATGTTAGCCAACCCATCCTTCTTGGCCGACATCGTGCAGCCGTCCGCATAAGACATCAGCTCGCGTGCGATATCGGCCACCGGCTTATGGGTGTAACCGGGCTCGCGAAGCTTGATGAAGTACGCGTTTTCGGCGAATCGGCAGGCATCTATGTACAACGGGACGTCGAAGCGGTGGCACATCTCCGAAACAGCTCGGACGTTTTCCATCGATACAGGCTGGCCACCACCGGAATTGTTCGTGATCGTCAGCATGACCAGCGGCACAGCGCTTCGACCTTCCCTCACGAGCAGTTTTTCCAGCGCCGTTACATCCATGTTTCCTTTGAACGGATGTGGCTCCGCGATGTCCTGTGACTCGACGCACGGTAAATCTACCGCGTTGGCACCTCTGTATTCGATATTGGCCCGCGTCGTGTCGAAGTGCGTGTTGTTCGGCACGACATGGCCGGCACCGCACATCACCGAGAAGAGAATACGCTCCGCGGCACGCCCCTGGTGCGTTGGGATGATATGCTTGAAAGGAAAGAGCCGACTCACTGACTCCTCGAACCTGTAGTACGAGGGGCTACCCGCATACGACTCGTCGCCACGCATGACGGCAGCCCACTGATCCGAGCTCATGGCGCCCGTCCCGCTATCCGTAAGCAAGTCGATCAGGACGTCAGTAGCGTGCAGGAGAAAGACGTTGTGAAAGGCTTCCTTTATCCTGGCTTCCCGCTCGTCGCGAGACGTCATCCGGATCGGCTCTACGGCCTTGATTCGGAACGGCTCTATGATTGTCTCAATAGCCATACGATTACCGCCTCACCTAGTCTCCTTCGGCGGCACCCAGGCCCAACTCCTCCTGGATCTCGCGCATCGCATCGATGACCAGCTGTACATGCTCCGAGAACTCAACGTCCAGCTCGGCCACGCCTTTGTTCACATCCTCGCGGTTTACACCGCGCGCAAAACTCGGATCTTTGAACTTCTTCTTCACCGACTTCACTTTAAGGTCGCTGAGCCCCGTGGGCCGCACGAGCGCGCACGCGATCAGGAAGCCCGTGAGTTCGTCTACGGCGAACAGCGCCTTCGCCATCAGGCTCCGCCGCGGCACGCCGGTGTGCTCCGCATGTCCCATGATGGCTTCCAGCATCTCCTCGGGATACCCCTTCTCCCGCAAGATCCTCACCCCACTAGTCGGGTGTTCTTCGTCTGGCTTACGTTCGTCGTTGGGCCACCGCTCGTAGTCGAAGTCGTGCAGCAGACCTGTGATCCCCCAAAACTCCTCATCCTCGCCAAATCGACGTGCATAGGCGCGCATGGCGGCCTCCACGGAGTACATGTGACGCCGCAGGTTATCATTCTGCGTGTACTCGTGCATCAGACTCAACGCATCATCACGATTCAACGGCATGGCGCAATCCCTTACCTACCACATACACACTTTTCGTACAGCTTATTCGCTGCTCTTCATAATCAGGTTGTTCTACCCCTGCGTGTGGGCAGATGGACACAAATCTTCCAGCGGACAACCGTCGCACCTCGGCTTTCGCGCGCTACACCTGTTGCGCCCGTGCTGGATCATGCGAAGCCCGTATTTCGTCCACTCTTCCCTCGGAATCAATGCTAATAGATCGCGCTCCACCTTTTCGGGGTCGCTCTCTCCCGTGAGCCCGAGACGTTGGGCGAGTCGCTTAACGTGAGTATCGACTACGATACCCTCGTTCTTCCCGAACCCAGAACCCAAGATGACATTGGCGGTCTTCCGCCCAACGCCGGCAAGCTGTAGAAGCTCATCCATCGTGTCGGGAACGACGCCGTTATATCCGTCCACGAGTGACTGGGCGAACGAAAGAACGGAACGCGTCTTGTTTCTGAAGAAGCCGGTCGACCGGATCTCTTCCTGGAAGACCTCGGGGTCGGCGTTCGCATAGTCCTCTGCCGTCCGGTACTTCTGGAAGAGCGTGCGTGTCACTTCGTTGACTCGCTTGTCCGTACACTGTGCGGACAAAATCGTCGCGACGGCTAGCTCGAGGGGACCGCTGAAGTCCAGCTCGATTCGCGCTTGATACGCTTCACTAAGGCGCCTCACGATCTGTTCTGCACGTGCCCGAAGTTCGACGTCAGACTCCTCCCTACGTCCCGGGAAATGCTTCTTTACTATGTCTCTGCCTGCCGCCACTCGACCCCCCTCAATGCAATTGCTGATAGCGGTCGAGCCACTGTGCCACGTCCTTTCGCGATATCACCCCTTCCAGGCGACCGTTCTGCACAACGAGGGCCCGGCCCACGCCGGCCTTTTCGAGCTTCGATAGAACGTCTGCTAGGTTGTCTCTCGGCCTCACAGTCACAGCCTCGCAGACCTGCCGCATCACGCTTTCCACCGGGGTCGTGGGCCAAAGGTCTCGTGCCACTTCCTTGACCTGACTCAATGTAATGAGGCCCAGCAATCGGCCCTCTTCGTCTTGCACCGGGAATGAACTGTAGCGACGCTTCATGAAGTAGTCATCGACGAGATCCCGGAGCGGCAGATCCGGTCTCACCGTCTCAGGTGTGCGAGTCATCGCCTCACGCGCTTGCACGCCTTCGAGAATCCTCCGCAGTATGAGCTGCCGATAGCTTGCTTCCGCGGCTTGTGACAGGAACCAGCCGATGAAGATGAGCCACATTCCGCTGACGAAATAACCCCCGAAGAGGTTGATGACGCCCAGGCCTACCAGCAAAAGGCCGAAACCACGTCCCGTATACGATGCCCAGCGCGTCGCCTTCCTCATGTCCCCTGTTACATGCCAGACAAGGGACCGAAAAAGCCTGCCTCCATCCAAAGGGAATCCGGGGATCAGATTGAACGCGGCCAGCCAAAAGTTGAGCAGAGCCAGGTAGGATGCCACACCGGTGACCGGTTCGGGCACACCGAGCGAGTCGCCCACGACTGCGAATCCCAGAAGAACCAGCCCGATGAGAGCGCTGGAGAGCGGCCCCACAACGGTGATGAGGAATTCGTCCTTCGGGTTCTCCACATCCGAGCGGATGCGTGCCATCCCACCGAAGATGAAGAGCGTGATCCCCTCCACCGTGATGCCGCGGGCGCGCGCCACCGCCGAGTGCGCGAGCTCGTGCAGCAAGACGGACGCGAAAAACATGATCGTGCCCGCCGTCGCCATAAGGATGTATACGCTGTCGCTATAACCCGAGTGTCGGCTTGGAAAGACCGCCTGAGCGAATGTCCAGAGCACCAGGAGGAAGACGACGAACCAGGAGAGGTCCAATCGGACATCGAAGCCGAAAAAACGGGCAACCCGGATGCCACTCATCCCCGGCTCCGTTCTACTAGACGCACCGCATAGTGGTCCAACCCTGTCGGCATTTCGCGACCCGCACACCCCGGCTTGGCCGTACCGCTACCCGCCACCCGCTCGAGGGATTCCGCATAGGTATCAAGGTACCAGAGCAATCGCAGCAGCAGGATGACGACCTCTGAAGCTCGCCTCAGAGAATAGAAGCCAGCCAGATCCGCCCCGGGAATCTCAGAAGCGAAAGCCGCGGGCTCCTCGAGCTCGATCTCTCGCTCCAAGTCCACCGCCAACCCCATCGTACTGAAGCCGGGCCGGTCAGCACGCATCCCGAGCACGAGGAGTATTCCCGCCCCAGGTGGCACCTGCGTCTGACCCGTGCTCACGAAGAGCCCTTCGACCGGTTCGGGCGCCTGCTCTTCAGTCACTTTCGCCCAGAACAGATTGAGCGGTAGTTCGATATAGAAAGCGGGATGCGGTGACCCGAACGGCCAGTCAGCCAATCGGGGAGGAGTGTCCAACAGGCTCCGGACGACCGCCTCATCGAAGGCATACACCTGTTGCTCGGCTCTCCAAAACCTGAAACAGTGGAAGACAGTCTCCAGGTGGTGGTCCAGCGAGGCGCCGTCGGCGTCCGCAGGAACCAACTGTCCAAGCAGCTTTCCAACGCTCTCCATTCCGGCGAACAGATCGCGTCTCTCCAATGAAACGCCTCGGAGCGTACCCTCCTCCTCGATCGCAGGAAACTCCCTGTCACCGAGGCCGCCCACCCCGAAGACGGTCTCGTAGGGAGTGCAACGACCCATCGCCTTCTCTTCGATCATGATGGGCACCCGGCTGCTCCGATTGCCGCTCTAGTGGGCTTGATTCGACACATGAAACTTTTCGCCCTCTTCAAGTGCGCCTGACCGGCGAGCCAGCCACGGATTGATGAGCCAGAGCACCACCAGCACAATCGCCCACTGTAGCAGCACGGCGCCGATGCTGAAGGCGCTCACCGGGTTGAACGCCGACCGCCAACCTTCGCCCCAAGCCTGGAAGAACCACCATGCAAGCAATATCACGGCTTCCACCGAGCAAAGCACGATGGCCCACTCCCACCAGCGTCCGACTCTGAGATCGGATCCCGGATGGTTGATCAGTTCTTGCCTGAATCTACGGACGCCAAATTTCATTACGGCGAACGCGAAGAAGAACCCGGAGAGCATGAGGCCGATACTCCACACGGTATCCTGGTTCGCGAAGAAGCCCATAGACAGAGCACTTGGGACACCCGCAAGAAAGCCAACAATTCCCACCCACCAGACAGCCCGACCTCTCGGCATGCCGGCATCGACCAACACCCGCGTACCCAGCTCGATCATGGAAATCAGACTGGTCCACGCGGCGAAGACCAGAGCTAGGAAGAAGAGCGCCATGAAGAACCGCCCGCCCGGCATCGTCCCGAACAGCTGAGGCAACCAGATGAAGGTCAGACCTTCATTGTCTACACCTCTCAGCTGCTGTGCGGCATCCGGTGCGAGGGCAAACGCCGTGCAGATGACCATGATCCCGGCGAGCAGTGACATGGAATTGTTGCCGAAACCCAAAGTGAAGGCGTTGAGCGATGTGTCCTCGTTGCGACGCATGTACACAGCATACGTCAAGATGAGGCCCCAGCCGGCGCCCGTGTCCCAGGCGTTCTGGGTCAGTGCCTCCAGCCAGACCCGATAGTCCGTCAGCTGCCCCCATTGCGGAGTGAACAGGAAGTTGAGTCCTTCCACCGCTCCGGGAAGCGTTACCGCACGAATCGCCAGGACCAGCACCAGCACTATCAGGCTCGGTATCAAGACACTGGCTACTTTCTCGATCCCGCGCACCCCCCATGCGATCACCAACACGCCCAGGCAAATGGCAATTGCGTGGGTCAGGAGTGCCTGCGGTGACCCCGCGAAGCTACTCCAGAACGCGTCGGGTGTAGAACCCGGTATCTCGCCGCTGACTGTCCCCACCAGGTGGCGAATGCACCAACCCATGACGACACTGTAGTAGAACATGATGGCGGTGGCGCACCATCCCACCCAAGCGCCCATCCAAGCGAACTTCTTGCCAATGAGCTTGCCGAACGCACCGACAGTGCCCGATCGCGTCGCCTTCCCCATCGAGAATTCGACGAGGATCAATGGAATGGACCAGAGAAGTAGAAAAACAACCCAAGCGACGAGAAAACTGCCGCCTCCATTCTTCGCTGCGATACGCGGGAATCGCCAAATGTTGCCGGTCCCTACGGCCATACCCAGCATGGCGAGCATCATCCCCCAACGGGATGCGAAGACCTCAGATCGCGAGCTCAAGGCACTAGAACCTCATGCAGTTTCGGCAGGCACCGACCGCTGAGCGCTAAGCCAGTCAAGCACAGCCTCGTTGAATACCTCGGCGTGAGAAATGAGCGAGAGGTGGCCGCCCTGTGGGATCTCTATATAGGTGGAGTTCGGCAGCAAACTGGCGATCTCACGCTGCCACTCGATCGGCGTGAACGTGTCGGACGCACCGACGATTATCAATGCAGGTTGCTTAATATGTTGCAGATCATCCCGCAGGTCGCAGTCCTTGAACGTATCCATGCGGCCGCTGCCCACCGACAGAGGCACTCGCAACGGAGCCTGCAACTCGTACTCGACGATCCTCTCGTTACCGGGCGAGGGATCGAAGACCCAGATTCCCCAGCGCCCCCAGATTTCGGCGAGCTTACGCATCAACGATTCGGGCAAGAAGCGAGACGTCCACCGCGCCACGGGGATCAGCAGTGTCCGATTCAGGCCCACGTGGGAAAGGTCGAGTCTCGCAAGCGTGTTTGTCAGGATGAGCCCCCACACTCGATCTGGATACAACGTGGCGAAGCGAACAGCGATCGGCCCACCAAACGACAGACCCAGGATACAGGCCGACTGCACACCTAGTCCATCCAAGATCGTCGCGATGTCGCGCGCGAACTGATCGAAACTCGACTCGACTCCCTCGAATTCGACGCGAAGGTTCGGAGCGATGATCCGACAGTCCACAGAAAGGGCGGCGATCTGGTGGCGAAATACCTGGGCGTCACCAGTGAGCCCAGGGATGAGCACAATGGCAGGCCCTTCGCCTGTATCGATGACCGGTACGCACTCGCCGCCAGCCAACTCCACCAAGCTCGGTCTCAATGAGCGGCCGCTGCGGTCCCTGAGCGCACGCGGCTCCGTCGAAAGGTTTCGCCTCCGCTTGTCGACGAGGTAGAGACCCGCCGCAGCGCCGGCGCCGAACCAAAGGAGTCGACCCAGCTTCACCGAGTGACCCTCACCCTATCATCTCGACGAGGAACTCCACCAACTTGGCCGCCGCGATGCGGTCCTGCTTGAGCGTGTCTCGGTCTCTCACGGTGACGCTCGCGTCCTCAAGCGTCTGACCATCGACCGTGATACAGAAAGGCGTTCCGGCTTCATCTTGGCGACGGTAGCGGCGACCGATCGATCCTGATTCGTCATAGAAAGCTGCAAACCGCTTGCGCACATCGTCGAAGATCCTCTGAGCTACCTCAGGCATTCCATCCTTCTTTACGAGGGGGAATACCGCCGCTTTGGTCGGCGCAAGCTGCGGTTGCAAGCTTAGGACTACTCGAGCCTCACCCTCCACTTCCTCCTCGCGATAAGCGTCGGTAAGAACTACTAGCATCAGCCGATCTACACCACCCGAAGTCTCAATGATGTATGGGATGTAACGCTCGTTCGCTGCCTGCTCAAAGTACTCCAGCTTCTTGCCCGAGCGCGCCTGGTGGGCACCGAGATCGTAGTCGGTTCGGTTGTGGATCCCCTCGAACTCATGCCATCCGAACGGGAATTCGTATTCAATGTCGTAGGCATCGTAGGCGTAGTGAGCCAGTTCCTCGCGCGTGTGCTGGTGAAGCCGCAGCTTCTCAGCGCGTACTCCGAGTGACTTCACCCATTCCAGACGTTCATCCTTCCAATAGTCAAACCATTCCTTGTCAGTCCCGGGCTTTACGAAGAACTGCATCTCCATCTGCTCGAACTCGCGAGTGCGAAATATGAAGTTCCCAGGAGTGATCTCATTGCGGAACGCCTTGCCGATCTGCGCAATCCCGAAAGGAACCTTCTGGCGCGAGGCGTTCAACACGTTGAGGAAGTTGATATAGATCCCCTGGGCAGTTTCCGGCCGCAAGTAGATCTGCGCCGCCTCCTCCTCCACGGGGCCCATAAACGTCCGGAACATTAGGTTGAACATGCGCGGCGCCGTGAACTGCTCTCTCATCCCGCAGCTCGGACATTGCTCATCGACTTCGTCGGACCGGAAGCGCCGGTGACAGTTACGGCATTCGACGAGCGGGTCGGTGAAACCCTCCACATGACCACTCGCTACCCATACTTCCGGGTGCATCAGAATCCCCGCATCCAGACCTTCGATGTTCGGCCGGCCCGTCACCATGTCACGCCACCAGCGATCTTTGACGTTCCGCTTGAGCTCGACACCCAGAGGGCCATAGTCCCAGACCGAACCGAGCCCTCCGTACACCTCGGAAGACTGGAAGACAAAACCTCGCCGTTTGCAGAGCGAGACGAGCTTCTCCATCAAATCGTTGTTAGACATATCGCCTCTGCTGCACCCGCGTCGCCTACCATCAACCGCCTCCGGTCTACCGTCTTCTCGGGCTCAAAGTCTATCCCCACTCGCGAGGCTGCGGCAAGCACCTTCAGTGATACGCGCTATATCCGCTTCCTCGAGAAGGGCACCGCCCCCGTCAATAGCCTCCACGCCCGCGGGTAGTGGGCCGTCCACGCGTCCACATACGAGCAGCACAGGAACTCCGGCCGACCGTGCCATGTCCGTGACCTTACCTGTAGCCTTGCCCATACTACTCTGAGCATCGAAGTGGCCCTCGCCTGTGACAACCATTTCCGCCCTGCTCAAGAGTTCCGGTAGGCCCGCCTGTTCGATCATCCATTCGGCTCCGGACACGAGTTCCGCGTCCAGGAAAGCTCGGGCTCCGGCGCCTAGCCCACCCGCGGCTCCACCACCCGCGACATTCGCCAGAGCCAATCCCAGATCCTCCTCCAGCACATGCGCCAGCCGCCCAAGGGCCGCCTCGAGCAGCGCCACGCCTCTCGGGCTCGCCCCTTTTTGGGGCCCGTAGACCCGGGCGGCACCAAGGGGGCCAGCGAGCGGGTTTGCCACATCGCAAAGCGCAACGGTCCGGCCCTCGATTTGCCGTGCGGGTGGACGTATGGAGTGCAGTTTCGCGAGCGCTCCGCCGCCCTCGGCCAATTCAACGCCTGCTTCGTCCAGGAACCGCCATCCCAGAGCGCGCGCCATCCCCGTTCCACCATCGACGGTACCGCTACCTCCCAACCCCAACACGACCTCCGAAGCCCCGCCCCCCACAGCGGCCAGCAGTAGCTCGCCGACGCCTCGCGTAGTAGCGTGCAAGGGGTCGCGGCCCTTGGGTGGCAACAGGTGAAGACCACATGCTTCCGCCGACTCTATCACCGCCAGTGACCCATTGCGCAGAATATGCGCCCGCGTACTCACACCCAGTGGGCCGGTAACGTCCATCTCCTCCAAGTCCCCGCCGCGGCGATCAGCCCAAGCCTCGAGAAGACCGTTTCCTCCGTCCGAAAGTGGGCGCCGAACGACCTTGGCAGCCGGCCACGCGGCTGTCACCCCATCCGCCATGGCCCGGGCGACGGAGGCCGGCCCCAACGTCCCCTTGAAGGCCGCGGGAGCGACAGCAACCGTTCCCGTCAGACTACTTGTCACAACAGTTTGCGCCGCATAACATTGCGGTCCCCTTGAGGCTGCACTCGATCGCTTGCGCCGACTCCCGGGCTGGATTCCGGGTTCTGGCAGCGATGTGGATTCGAGTATGATGACGCACAAGCCGGCAGTTGGCCACTCTGGACAGGCTATTGCGCCAGATTGAGCCACAGCGTTTTATAGGAGCACTTTTCTGCGATCTCAGCCACCACCGAAAGAACCGAGCATCTCAACTCTTTGGGGGGGTGAAAATGTCCAAGGTGGCTCCACTCGAAGCAGCTACGGACCGCGCCGTTCTGACCCACGTAATGGTGGATATGTACGGCGTGAACCCTGAGACGTTGAACGATCCCACCGAGATAGGAGAGATCCTAACCGGCGCGGCGGTCGCCGCTACGCTGCACCCATTGGCCGAGCCGGCGGTCTATCGCTACCCAGGCCAGGGTCTCACGGTCTTCCTTCCCATACGAGAGTCTCACTTCGCGATCCACACCTACCCGGAACATGGATACGCCTCGGTCGATATCGTGAGCTGTGCCCTCGCGGAACGAGCGACACGAGCCCGCGACTTCATGGTCGATAGGCTGGGTCCGGACCGCGTCGAGACGGATCTCGTATATCGGGGATTCCTGGAGGGCGGCGGCGACTGAGCCTGGTCGAACCGGGCTGGGACGTCAATCTCAGTAGTTCAGTAGTACAGTATGCGCTCCTCGAAGTACTCTCGGAGGTAGGCGCCGTACCATTCCTGCACGTTCCCGTTTTCCTCAGTGGCGATCTCCCAAACCGTCGCGCGCGGCTCGTCTGGGGCAAAATAGAACATCTGATTCAGGGATTCGCGCGTCAGATGGCGGGTGCCTTCAGGAACGTCACGGCAGCGCTCGAGAGGCTCAGGCCCGCAGAGGGCGAATCCCGCACGCACAAAACTGTACATCCAGGTAGCGTATTCCCTGACCGCGGGGAACACGGAACGGAGCGTACTGACCACGCCATCGAACAGCGGTGGCACGTAAGCGATTTGCACTCCCAGCACACCGTCTTCGGGGACGAGCTGGCCCTGAAGGTGCTGGTAGAATTCACGGTTGTACAGGCTCGACAGGATCGGGGTCGTGGGATCCGGCAGATCACAAAGTATCAAGTCAAACAGCGTATCGGATCGATAGGTCAGGGCGTTGGCATTCACGACTTCCACCCGCTCGTCCAGCAGGCTGCCCCGGCTCAGTTCGAGCAGTTGCGGCTGCGTCCTCGCCAAGTCGGTTATCGCCGGATCAATGTCGATGATCCGGATTAGCTCGATCTCGTCACCGAAGTGCGCAAGCAGTTCCCGCGCGATCAAGCCATCGCCACCACCCATTACACCTACGCGCCGCAGCGGGGCCTCGTGGTAAAGCGATGGAACGATGGCGAGCGACTCGTGAAAACGTTGCTCGTCGCCGCTGTAAAACTGGATCTCACCGTCTAGCAGCAGGAGCACTTCCTTCTTCGGTGTCTCCACGAGCAGCAGCCGCTGGAATTCCGTTTGCTCCTCCACCAGAATACGGGCGCCGCCCTCTCGAAGCGTGCTGAGCTTGGCCTCTTCCGGCCGGCGAACGATTCCGGGCAGCTCGTAAAGCCGCTTCCAGTAGCCCTCCAATTCACTCATGGGGCACGCTAAGTCTCATTCGTTCCCGGGCGGTGATCCGTAGCGATTGGTGATGGGGAGACGACGATCTTTGCCGAACGCCCGAGCAGAGATGCGGATCCCCGGTGGAGCCTGCCGTCGCTTGTACTCAGCGGAATCGATCAGCTCGAGCACGTGATCGATGACGCGTCTGTCGAAACCCAACCTCTCGATCTCTTCCGGGCTGCGGTCACCCTCGACGTACGCCATCATGATGGGGTCCAGTATCTCGTAGGGAGGAAGCGAGTCGCTGTCGAGTTGATCCTCGCGGAGCTCGGCGGACGGAGCTTTCTCTATTATCCGCTGCGGTATGACCTCACCATCGCGGTTGCGCCACTCGCACAGTCTGTAGACCCACGTCTTTGGCACATCCTTCAGAATAGCGAAGCCGCCCGCCATGTCGCCGTAGAGCGTTGCGTAACCCACGCTCATCTCGCTCTTGTTGCCCGTGGCCAGCACCAGCCAACCGAACTTGTTCGAGAGCGCCATCAGGAAGTTGCCCCGGATGCGGGCCTGGATATTCTCCTCGGCAACGTTGGGGCTGGCGCCCTCGAAAGGCCTTTCGAGGTTCTTGAGATAGCACTCGAAGACGCCGTCGATCGGCATCTCGCGGAAGTCGACACCAAAGCGCCGCGCGATCTCAGCGGCGTCGTCGCGGTTATGTTGGGCTGTGTAGCGCGAGGGCATCGAAACGGCCGTCACGGCACTGGCGCCAAGAGCGTCCACGGCGACGGCTAACGCAAGCGCGGAGTCGACCCCACCCGACAGCCCCAGAACGACATGCTCGAATCCGTTCTTTCTGAAGTAATCGCCGGTTCCGAGTAGCAATGCTCGGTAGACCTCAGAGTCCGCGTCCAGCGGCTCGAGCAACTCCAGCGGCTCCAGATGATCCTTCTTTCGCCTCGGTCTGAGAACCGGCACTACTTCAAGCCCGTCTTCGCTTCTGGAGCGTTGCTGCCGCCAGCGCGGATCATGAAGTCGGCGTCTCGATACGCCACGCAGATCCAAGTCCAGCACCAGCTGGTCCTCCTCGAACTGCCGAGCACGGGCGATCACGCTGCCACGTGGATCGATGACCAGGCTGTGTCCATCGAACACGAGCTCATCCTGCCCGCCCACCGTGTTGCAGAAGACGAGGTAGCAGCCATAATCCTCGCAACGCGTTGCCAGCATCTTCTCTCTTTGTGGCCCCTTACCGCGGCTGTAGGGCGACGCCGAGATGTTTACCAGGACATCCGCCTTCCCTTCTATCACTGCCTGCTGCGCCGGCCCGCCCGGATACCAGAGGTCTTCACAGATCGTCACGCCCACTTTCAGTCCGTCCATGTCGAGCACCAGCGTGTAGTCGCCGCGCGCAAAGTACCTCTGCTCGTCGAACGGGCCATAGTTTGGCAGGTAGCGCTTGCGATACTTAGCCGCGACCTTCCCTCCCGCGACCACGGCCGCCGCGTTGAACAGATCGTCGTGCAATTCCGGGAAGCCCACGACCGCCACAATGTCCTTGACATCAGAGGCGAGTTCGTGAAGGGCCGCTTCGGCTTCTTCCGCAAAATGGGGCTTCAACAGCAGGTCTTCCGGCGGATAGCCTGTAATAGTCAACTCTGGGAAGAGCGCCAGGTCGGCACCCATCTCCTTCGCCCGAGCCAGGCTTTCCCGTATCTTCTCGACGTTGCCCTCGATATCACCCACGATCAGGTTGCGCTGACACAGAGCCACACGCATGACCCGATCCTCACCGGGGGACGCCTTTCCGATCATCATCTTGGTCCTTCCTGAATTCTTGGCCTGCCCTACCACCCCCCACAAATCTGCTCCACGCGAGCGCCAGCGCAATCACTTCCCTTCCCACTGGCGCTCGAAGCTCAGTGTTTGCATAGTATACGGGACTCCCCCTGCCGCCGCAGAGTCCATCTGAACACCGCTAGCGTCGGAGGCGATGGCCATGGCCGAACAAGAGCCGACTCAGGGATCAGGGATCAACTACGGCGTCGTCGGGTTCGGGATCATCCTCCTGGTCCTGGTCGTTGCGGCTATCCCCGACACCTTTGTGCGTGTGCTGGCCGCGGCCGGTATCATGCTCGTAACGTTCTGGTGGTCGCAGTCCCGGCAGGAGCCCGACGTGGAGAACCCGCTCATGGAGCAGCTCCACGAGAAACAGCAGCACGGCCTGGACCGTCGCAAGTACGGCCACCTGCGGTCTTCCACCAACAACTTGCTCGATCACGTCCGGCAGATGAACCGGATCGCGATCGAGGGGCGTGAAGGCAAGCTGGCCCAGCGCCACGCCCAGGCGGAATTGGATCGTCTGGCCGCCAAGATGCGCGACGTGGTGGACGACATCAGAAAGACCGCCGGCATTCCAACGCCCATGGAATCAGCTGCCCGTGACAAGTCCGCGCAGCCGGAAGTCGTTATCCCGAAATCTGCTCCCGGGCAAGAAGGCGAAACGACAGCTCCGGCGCGGCCAGCGCCCGCGCCGGGGCCATCCCGCAATGCGGCTGAAGAGCTAGAAGAGCTCGAGGTGCAGGCGAGGGCCGAAGCCCGCAGGCGAAAGCCGGAGGGCGGCGGCAGGACCTAGGAGCCGCTCTCAGTCTCGCGCCGCCGACTCTGACACGTAGCGGGCGACCAAATCGAATAGCTCCTCCAGATCCGCACGCAGTTGCGCGGCTTCCGTCCCTGCCGTGCCCTGTAGCCGCTGGTCGATACGAGCCCTCAAGGTAAGGGCGTGCTTCAATGCGGCATCGGCATCAAATGCGACCTCTCCAGCGATATGCTCTGGCTCCCCACCCAGAACAGCCAGATGAAGCGCCGCGTCAGCGTCGGCTACGGCCCGGGCCCGCTCCTCCGTCCCACTGGCCACCAGGTACACTTGCAACGCCGCCAAGACGTCGCCCAGGCCTGCCGCCATCTCTCTCAGGCGCTTGGGTGGGCGAACGAGCTGAGCTCGCAGCGCCGCTGCTGCCCGGCGAGTGACCCGGCCAAATTCGCCGTGGTCGAAGGCCGCGGCTCGTTCCCGAAGGTGTCGCAGAGTATGCGACAGCGATTCACCGGCCAGTCGCATCTGCTCAGTGTTCGATTCGAGCATCGTCCTGCGCAGGTTCTCGCTGCGCTCCATCCTCTGCCGCGCCTCGTTCAAGAAGTACTCGTTTCGCCCACCCTGCTCTTCCGCCACAGGGCACTCCACCATATGAGGGCCGTCCGCGTAGAAGAGGTCACTGACCCAGACGATCTGCCGGGAGCGCCGGACCTTTTCCATCACCTGGTCCTTGAGCCTATCGACCTCCACCGTGCGGCCGCCTACCTGAGTGATCGAGGGTACCTGCTCGGCCCCCCCGCGCATCTCCTCGAGTACCTCACGAGCATGGGAGAAGACCGTTAGGTAGCCGGGCCCCACCGTCGCGTTGAGGTCGGCGATCTGGAGGATCATCTCCTCTACGGCACTCAGCGCTTTGTCCTGAGGCGACAAAACCTCCATCCGCCCAAGCTCCCGCAAGCGCCGGATCTTGCGAAGCATCAACTTCAGCGGCTCACGATCGCGCGGGTCGCTCTCCAAACGCTCCACCGCCTCGCCCAAGTCGGCGATCAGGCTGGTAAGCAACTCGTCGGCGTCATCGACCTCGACGATTTCGTCCACGACCTCCGCGGCTGCGGTAATCAGGTGCTCCGGTTCTTCCCACTCCGGTTCCTGCGTGACCGTGATCTCAACGGCGTGCTCGACCGGAGCGGCCAGCAACTTGTCAGCTACCTCGCGTAGTCGCGTTTCCGCCCCTGTGTCACGATCCGGCAGAGCCGAGACCACCGAATCCAGCAAATCGAGAGTGACCTGCAGCGACTCGGCGAGTTCATGCGACCATTTCCACTTCCCGGCGATCAACTGAACCGCTGTCTTTTGGAGGGCCGCCGATGCGTGTATGACCGCTTCATGGTTCGCCAACACAGCGCTGTGATGAAGACGTCTGGCCGAGCGGCGAATCACGTCCATGTTGAGGTCCGCCTCCACCTCCATACCGAGGCGAAGTCGATCCACGTACTTTCGCGCGTCAGCCGCGAACACATCGATCAGTTTAGGACTCATCGGCCTTTACTTCGCTTTCCGTGGATATCTGGCCCGCCGTGCCGCGGATCTCAGCGATGATTTCCTTGAGCCGTGCCTCGATCGCGTCCATTTCACGCAACGCTTTGTCCCGTGTTCGAAAGCCCCGTTCAACGTCCACGGCCATCCAGTTGAGGCGACGGATCTCGTCAAGGAGTTGCTGAACTTGCGAACGTAGAAGAACGAATCGGCGCTTGTGGACCTGGTCCGCCGGCGACTGACCGAGGAGGTCCACCACCCCGAGACGAGCAGAAGACCACACGACTACCGCGAGAAGCAAGAGACCCAGCACCAAGCGCACCAGGGGGTCCTGGCCGAAATACAGCAAAGCGGCCTCCCCGAGGAGCGCAACGATAAGGGCGACCATTTCGAGGGTTGTGCGACTGGGCATCGGAACCTCCGCCTCGATGTTGAGCGAGTCAGCTTGCTTCGCCTGGGGGATAGCGAGGCCTGGAGTGGCGGGATCCGGGGGGTTGCCAACGCTGTAAGCTATGCAAACTAGCACGGTTACGCCAGATGGCGCCTCAAGCCTTCAGTCCTGGCCACGGCGACCTTTCGCCGTTCTGCTCTACGTGCTACCGGTCCTGTTCTCCCAAGACCTTCTCAACCGCTGCCATGACGGCCGCCTTCTGCTCCTCGCATTCCGCGAGCAGCGTACTGACTTGCTCGCGCATTTCCTGCACGAAGCCACCGTCCGAGATATGTCTCAAATTGATGCGCACGTTGAACGCGGCGGAGTGTGCGCCCGCCGCAGCCATGTGAGCACCCGTACCTACATCGCTCACCATCTCTGGATCGGCGAGGGCCGACATCTCTCCACAAAGCGCCAGCGCATCCCTGCAGAGCCTGACCGTGTTTAAAGGCACACGCGTAGCCTTCTTGTAACCCTCTTCCATCGCCTGCGCGCGCTCCGCCCGTTCAACTTCCGTATCCTTTGCCATCCGCATCGCCTCGATGACGGAATCGAATGCGCGAGTGTCCTCGTCCACCCCCAGCACCAGAGACTCCTTCACACGCTGCGCACGGTCAGCAATGGAGCACAGCTTGTCGTACTGCTGGGAGAACTCGCCTTTCCCCACGGATAGGTTGGCCACCATCGCAGCTAGGGCACCGCCCAGCGCGCCCGCGAGAGCTGCCACGGACCCGCCACCGGGAGCCGGCGTATCTCGCGAGACCTCGTCGACAAAGTCATAGGTCCCACGGAGCACCAGCGGTCCATCTACTCTCGGCATTCCGAGGACTTTTTCCGCCGCGTCGAAGGGCGCTACGTCTCGCAGCCCCATCGACTGGATAGCCGTCTCCATCAAGTCGGGAACTGGTATGCCCGTGGATTTTTGCATCCGGCTCAGGTAGTGGATCGCTGATTGACGCATCGCTTCGTAGGGCACGACGCCAACGATCTCCGAACCCGTGATCACGATACCGCGCTTGCGCGCTTCCTCCCTGGCGGCATCGAGTACGGCATACGGAGGGCTCACCTTGTAGTTGGTGAGATTCATGCTGATCTGGGCCCGCTTGTAGTCGTCGATGACCCAGCCGATGGCCTTGACGTCCGCGAAGTAGCCGTCCCTGAAGACGGGACCAGTCGGGTTGTCCGGATCGATGCCCAGATCCTCGAACCGCTTACGCAGGTCGCCCCCATGAACCTCGCTGTAGTGCGCGGCGAGCGCTTCGAACGAGTCCGCGACGAAGTCGCAGGGTCCGCACGGATAGGTCCCATCTTCCGGAAAGTAGACGACCTCACCCTTGTAGTAGAACGGCTCGGTGCCACCTCGGCGCTTCCAGCGGCCCCGCTCTCGCAGGACATAGGCGATCTCGTTCGCGTAGCGTCTGTCTGTTGTGTTGAGGTTGATGTTGTAGGCGATGAGAAATTCCCGTGCACCCACAGCCGTGGCGCCCGCCGTCGGATTGAACGCCGCCGGGCCGTAATCAGGCTTCCACTGCGGATCCTTCAGCCTCTCTGCCAGGCCCTCATACTCGCCCGCTCGTACCTTGGCCAGGTTGCTACGTTCGGGCCGCGTGGCGGCATGCTCGTACAAGTAGACAGGTATTCCAAGCTCGTCTCCGATCCGGCCACCGACCCGGCGAGCGATCTCCACGCAATCTTCCATGCTAACTCCGGAGACCGGAACGAAAGGACAAACATCGGTGGCACCGAATCGCGGATGCGCACCGTGATGTTCCCTCAAGTCTATGATCTGAGAAGCGCGCTCAACCGCGCGGAAGGCGGCTTCTGCCACTCCAGCCGGCGAGCCCACGAAGGTGACAACCGTTCGATTCGTGTCTCTGCCCGGATCAACGTCGAGCAAGGTGATGCCCGAGACCCCCTCGATGACATCCGTGATCTCCTTTATCACGCCGTCGTTCCGGCCCTCAGAGAAATTGGGTACGCACTCGACGATCTGCTCCATGCTACTCCCCTAGCAGGTAAGTGGACTCGGAATCAGCTGTGGTAGAGGGCAAGCGGACTAGTCGGCCTCGTGCGGCCGGCCGAGAAGCCGCCCGATCTCCCGTAGGACAGTGGATGTGCCGAAGGGTTTAGGCAAGAACTCCGCCTGAAGCGACTCGATGGCCTCCACGAGCTCCGGCCCCGCGTGTCCGGTGATCACAATCGCGGGAACCTCGGCTAGCTTGGAGTCCGCTCGCAGCTCCCGCAGCACCATCAGGCCGTCCTTACCGGGCACCTGCAGATCGGTTAGCACGAGATCGGGGGGCCGCTGTCGCGCGATCTCGACGCCGGCCTCACCGCTCGCCGCTTCCAGACACGCATAACCCGCCCGCCTCAGACCGCGGGCCAGCCCCGTGCGAACAGCGGGGTCATCCTCGATCAATAACACGACGCGCCGACGCGGCGCCGCGATCAGGCGACTCGCCTCGGCGATCAATCCATCGGCATCGCCAATGGCCCAACCGTCGGCTCCGAACGCAACGGCCTGCCTCGTGTCACTTCCCGGTCCCACGAGCAATGTGGGGACATCGACGCTGGCGGGCGATGCCCGCAGGCGCTGCAAGAACTCCAATCCATGCATGTCTTGGAGCTCCAGCCCCGCCACTATCACGTCCGGCGCCGTCGTAGCAACTCTCTTCAGTGCCTCCTCGCCACGGGCGGCACACGATACCTCCCAACCCTCACCTTCAAACTGTGCTCGGAAGAGCCGTTGCAGATCGGGGTCCCTCTCCACTAAGAGCACTGTTCCCGGAACCGCGATCGCGGGGGACATCGTTCTGTCCGCCTCCGGTACCGCGCGCGTGAGCCGAAGCCGGACGAAGAACCTCGATCCCCGACCTTCTTCGCTCTCCGCCCACATGTTGCCGCCCATCTGATCTACGATCGCACGGCTGATTGCGAGACCAAGGCCCGCACCACCGAACTTCCGCGTCGCCGACTGCTCGAGCTGTCGGAACTTCTCGAAGATCTCCTCCAACTGGTCTGACGGGATGCCCGGGCCCTCGTCCGCGATCTCCAACACACCGTGATCACTCTGCTGCCACCAGTGGAGTCCCACCCGGCCGCCGGAGGGCGAAAACTTGACCGCGTTGGAAACCAGATTGACAATGACCTGCTGCAGGCGATCACCGTCTGCCAGGACCAGAGTGTCGGGGTCTGAATCGTCCAGATCTATCCGAACTCCGCTTTCACGGGCGAACGCCTCAACCGCGTCGACTGCGCGCCTTGTCGCATCGTACAGCGAGATCGCCGTCATCTCCATCTCGACACGACCGCTCTCGATCCTGGAGAGATCCAGCAGATCGTCAACCAGACGGATGAGCCGCTCCAGGTTGCGAAGCGCGATTTCGACTAGGTCTCGGATCCCCTCCGACAACGCACCACCCGCGCCCTTGAGCAGCAGACTGAGCGATGTCTTCACGGACGTGAGCGGCGTTCGCAGTTCGTGGCTCACAATCGAAACGAACTCGCTCTTGGCGGCCTCCGCCTCAGCTTCGATAGTAACGTCGCGGTAGAGGACCACATGACCCAACACGCCACCGTCTGCACTGCGTACCGGGGCTATCGTTCTCTGGCAAACCAGTCTTCGCGGGAAGTGGAATTCTACACGGTCGCGAAGAGAGACTTCTCCGCTCCCTAACGCCGCGGTTTGAGTCGTCAGCGCAGCGGGATCCGCGAACGACCGGGCCAGAACCCGATCGATCTCCTCGAGTGGCGCGCCCTCGATCACCTCTTGCGGCAAACCCAACAGCTCGGCCATGGGGCGGTTCGCGAAACTGATACGATTGTCGGCGACCATCAGAATGGCAGCATCGCTCGCGTCGATCAGCGACTCGAGGCGCGCCCGCTCTGACTCGACATGTGCATGCTGGCTGGCCAGGGCTTCGCGTTGCTGCTGGATTGTGGAGAGCAGCTTCGAGTAGTGCAAAGACGTCGCAATCTGTCGACCCAGAAGCACAGCGAGTTCCAGGTCCTCCTCGTCATACCCCTCACTCTCCTCAGCGCCGAAATTCAAGGTCCCGATAACCTCTTCATCGAAATCGATCGGTACGATGAGGGCAGAGACCCTCTCTTCTCCCGACGTGCGAATGCCTTCCGTGCCGGCGAACGCATCCACGCGGATCGCCTCGCGCTTGAGGATGGCCTGGCCGGTGAGTCCACGATCGATAGGGTACGTTCCCTCGATCTCGATGAATCCGCCCTGCGCGCTGTCGTAAAGTGTGTGCAAGTAGTAGGCAGAGCGATCGTCGGAAACCAGAACAACACTGGCGCGCCTGAACTCCAAAACGCGCTGGATCGTCAATATGGCCGTGCGAAATATCTCATCGAGATCAAAAGTGGTGTTGATGAGCGAAGCCAGCTCACCTACGACCTCGAGGCGAGCCGCCCAACCGCTACGAGCGCCATCGTCGATCATGGGGCTCCACCGCCCTCAGTCTCGGCAGCGTACTCCGCCATCGCGACGCTTAGCTGCTCCAGCTTCACCAAGGCGGCCGACACCTCCTCCACGCTCAGTCGGCCATCCTCAAACCAACGCCTCCCAACTTCCGCAAGAGCGGCGGACGGTGGCACCAAGACGTCGGCTCCGAAGGATGGCGCCGTTCCTTTCAGTGAGTGGGCGGTGCGGTAGAAGAGTTCGGCCACTTCGGACTCGTAGCTCTCGGAAAGGATCTGCAGCGAATCACGCATTGTTTCCAACCGCGCCGGCAGCCCTTCACGAAATTCCCGATGGATCTCCGCGATCAGCTTCTCGCTCTCCGATTCCGTCGACATCGCTACCGCCCTCCCCCTCCACAGAGTTCGAGTAACTGACGGGCCAATTGGTCAGGGTCGAAAGGTTTGACGACAACCCCCACGGCTCCCACCTCTTCCACCTTCAAGCGATCCAGTTCCTTGCGCGCCGTAAGAAAAATTAACGGGATGTCGGCGGTCTCCGGATCCTCTTTCAACTTGCGGCAGACCTCATAACCATCCATTCCCGGCATCATGAAGTCGACCACCGCTACGTCCGGTCTTAGCTGGCGCACGGCCTCGATTCCCTCCATTCCACCCTCTGCCGTGGTCACTTCCCAGCCGGCCGTGAATTCGAGCGTCAGCTTCACTAGTTTACGGAGATCAGGGTCGTCGTCGATTAGGACCACCCGAAAAGACATATCCATTTCCTGTTGCTGGCGTCTTGAGGCAGGGGCGAACGGGAGAGCCAGGCTTGTAACTTCAGCAGTTATCGATAAATATTGCACCGATGATACCGAAAGTCTACATCCTCGACGACGATCAGACCTACGCGAAGCTGCTCGCGGCAAACCTCGGGAGGGCCGGGCGCTTCCGTAACGAGATCTTCGAGCGCTACGAAGATCTCGCCAACCGCCGCTCCGAGGAACCGCCGGACGCTGTGATCACCGACCTCGTGATGCCGGACCTGAGCGGGATAGAGGTCGCACGCCGACTGCGCCAGACAGACCCCCACCTCCCGATCTTCGTTCTCACGGCTCATGCCGACCTGGATAGTGCCATAGAAGCCCTGAAGGCGGGTGCCACGGAGTATCTGACGAAACCCGTCAACATGGATGAACTGTCCACCCTCCTGAATCGAGCACTCGAGGAACGACCCTTGCGCGAGGAGGCCGCCTCCATCCAGCAGGTACGGCAGGAGGAGTTCTCGGTCCGCGCCATTCTGGGTAAGCATCCCAGGGTTGAGGAGGTTCGACAGTTCGTCCGCCGGGTGGCCGACATCCCGCGACCTACCGTCCTGCTCCTCGGCGAGAGTGGGACCGGCAAGAACTTGGTGGCCCGCGCGATCCATTACTCAAGCCCCCATTCGCAAGGCCGATTCGTTGAAATCAACTGCTCGGCACTGCCCTCTCAGTTGCTCGAAGCAGAACTGTTCGGCTATCAGAAAGGCGCCTTCACCGATGCACGGGAATCGAAACGCGGCCTAATCGAGGTCGCCGACTCCGGCACGCTCTTCCTCGACGAGATCGGAGACCTGCCACCCGAACTCCAGGCTAAACTGCTTAACTTCTTGGAATCCAGACAGTTCAGACGTCTGGGCGGAACCGAAGAGATCGAAGTCAGCCAACGCCTCGTCACAGCGACCAACCGCGATCTCGAGGACGCGGTGCGCAAAGGCGATTTCCGAGCGGACCTGTTCTACCGGATTAGCGTCGCCACTCACTCGCTTCCCGCGCTTCGCGACATCAAAGGAGATCTTCCACTTCTGGCCAATCACTTCCGGGATGTCTTCAACGCCGAGTTCCGAAAAGAAGTCGCCCAGATCAGCGCCAAAGCGCTGGAGGTCCTCAGCGATTGGGATTGGCCCGGCAACGTCCGAGAGCTCAGGAACGTCATCGAGCGAGCGATGATATTCGCCGACTCTACAGAGCTTCAGGTGTCAGACCTCCCAGAGCTGGGCACAGTCGATATCGGTGGTTCCACCCAGGCGGATCACGGAGACGCCTTCCCCATCCCCAAGGGCATCGCTCTCACCGACGTGGAAAAGGAGTACATCCAGCACACACTGGCCGACTGTGATGGAAGCGTACAGCGTACAGCGGAAACGCTGGGAATCTCACGCAAGAACCTCTGGGAAAAACGAAAGAAGTACGGCCTGCTCGACTAGCCGCTCCGAACGTTACTGGTTGCGTTACCTCACGGTAACACCCCTCCCCGACTCAACCCAACTCCACAAACTGCAAACAGCCTCTAAGACTATACTCTACAACGATGTACACGATTGGGCGCGATCCCTGTCTTGAGGCACGGGTTCTGCTCCTCTCTCTCCGCGGCGCCCCCGCCCGAACCGGAGAACCCGGATGCTCCTTCGATGCCCACACTGTCAGAAACGCGCCGAACACAGTCGCGGCGACTTCCTGGGCGATTGGGTCGTCTGTCCCGCCTGCGAACTGCCCTTTGCATGGCGGCGACCGCAAGGCTGTGCCGGAGACACGAGCGCCGAGAAGAGCAGCCTGGCGAGTGAGGAGCACGATAAGGCCCACTCGGAGGAATGACTCGCAGTTAGGAGGGCCACCTTGTTGACATCCGTGCGGCAGCACAGTAGCGGAGGAGCGTCGGCTTTGAAGCCCGATCAGGACTTTATCGGCACACTCGGTGTCGACGAACTCCGACGACTCGTTTCAAGTCCCGCCCGGATGATGGCCGATCACCATCGATGGCTATTGTTGTTGGTACCACTGTACGCTCTCGCGGTCAGCGGACAATCGGCCTGGGTGATTGCCCTCGGGCTTTCCACATCGTTCACCGCTTACAACGTGGCCGTCTCCGTTGCCAAGCGGCGAAGGCGTCTCTGGGTAGCAAGCAAGGAGGTTCCCCTCCGCTGCATCGAGATTGCCCTCATCTACATGGCTGTTCTGTCGCTGCGCGAGGAGAGCCTGAATAGTCACTACTTCCTCACCAGCATGTACCTGCTTTTCGTGACATTGGCAGCGCTCGGCACCGGAGGCCGGGGAGCCTTCTGGACGGCGAGCTCTGCTGCCTTGGCCGCAACGGTTTATCATACCGCCACTTTCTATGCGGACCCGATAATAGTCTCATTATCCGGAATCGATTACTCGGCCGGTGCCGACTACTGGATAGTGGTCGCGCTATACGCTACCACGCTTTGGTGCGTCTACCTGGGGGTCGGGCTCGTTGTTGTCCGACACCGCGGCTCCGCCTTCATGATATCTCGACAGAAATCCTCCTGATCTACTGGGAGCCGGATCACGATCCCTTCCGGCGAGGCATTGCCGGGCGTCGAGGACTCCGCCATTCTATGCCCGGGTGGCTAAAGGGGGGGATCGCCAAATGAAGATCGCGGTAGTCTTCGACACGGCGTTCGCCGGTTTGGAGCACGCCGACTTCCAAGAGGAGTTGGAGGCGCAGGTGCCGGAGGCGGAGTACGAGGTCGCCGAGGCCTTGATGGAGAACGGGCACGAAGTCCATCTGATCGGCTTCCACGATAATCTTCGTCGCTTGCTCGACCGTCTCGAGGATTTTGAGCCCGACTTCATCTTCAACGCCACCGAGTCGTACATGGGCAAGGCTCGCTACGACTACGCCGTCACGGCTCTCTTGGAGATGAAGGGATACCGTTACTCGGGCTCGCCGCCGGAAGCTCTGCTACTGGCCCGCGACAAGGCTACGAGCAAGAAGATCTTATCTTGGCATTCGGTCGCCGTCCCAAGATTCACGGTGTATGCACCGGGCGACAAGGTGGAAGCGTCCAAGGAGCTGGAGTTTCCGGTCATCGTGAAGCCCACACACGAGGATGCCTCAGTGGGCATCTCCCAGTCGTCCGTCGTAAGCGACATCGATGGCCTGCGGGAGCGTGTCGAATTCATTCACCGGAATTTGAATCAAGCGGCGATCGCGGAGGTAATGATCGACGGGCGTGAACTCTACGTGGGGATACTAGGCAATCATCGTCTGCAGGTTCTACCGGTCGTCGAGATTACCTTCGATAAGATTCAAGAGCCCGGTAAGAAGATCGCTACGTACAACGCCAAGTGGGACCTCGAGTATCGTGAACGCTGGGGCATCAAGAACATCTTCGCCCGGCGCATCGGCAAGCAAGCGATGGAAGAGATCGTGAGGGTATCGAAGCTTGCCTACACGGCCCTCGGCCTGCGCGACTATGGCCGGATTGACCTTCGACTGACACCCGACCAAAGAGTCTATGTTCTGGAGGCGAACCCCAACCCCTACATAGCCTTCGGCGAAGACATGGCCAATTCCGCCGAGCGTGTCGGGCTCGATTACAACAAGTTCATCGAGCGAATAGTCCGTGAAGCTCTTTCCCGATATGAGAAAGCAAGAGAAGCCTGAGACCTGGGTCGCCGCCCACTGTACGCGTTGCCATCGCGGCCTCCGTCGCTATTGGCACTTTTGTCCAGATTGTGGTAAGCGCCTTGTCTGGGGTGACACGAAGCAGCAGACCGGCGCAGAGTGCTACTACTGCGGGTGGATGGTCTCAAACAGCTTCTCGGCCTGCCCTTGGTGTGGCAAGGACATAGCCGACGAACACTCCAGCGAGACGCCCCTGAAGCGACCGCGCGGGTTCCGCTTCCATGCCCGTTGCTCCTACAAGTCGTGTCGCGGGGGGCTCGAGTATCCCATGGATTACTGCCCGTGGTGCGGCAGGCGACAGTACTGGCGATTCGACAGCGAGTACGAAGGAGAGTGCCCGCACTGCCACGGGGGCGCGAACGACCTGATGGACCATTGCCCGTGGTGTGGTCGTGATGCGACGGGTCAGGACTTGCTGCAGCCGGCGCTGCGACGCGTGCGCGCGCTTCTCCGCAAGGTCCGCGTACCGGACTGGGGGTTCAGAATACTCGTACGACCTGGGATCTCGGGAGTAGACCCTAGGTACCCCAAGATCGTCGAGATCGAACGGCGCCTGATCGAAAAACGCGACCAGGTCTCATGGCCGGGCATGACCGGGCTCATCATCCACGAGCTTGGCCACAGCTTTCTGTACCACCACTGGCGATTTGCAAAGTCGAGGCGGTTCCGCAGAGCGTTTGGAGATGTAGACAAAGCTTACCGGGGCGTGGACGAAAGCTGGGTCTCATTTCGTAAGCGAAACCTCTCCCATACACCGGTTAATCATGTCACTGCTTACGCCTCGAAGCATCCACTGGAGGACTTTGCCGAGACCTTTCGCTTCTACGTCATCCGTCGTGGCCGCTTAAAAGACTTACTGGCAGAGATCGGACGTAAGGGCAAGGGCGTGATCGTGTACGAGAAGTTCCTCACCCTCCACGACTACCTGCAGGAGCTGAGACAGAGGGCACGAGAGAAGAGGTAGCGGTTAGATCTGACTTCCCACGATATGACCCATAGAAGAAGGGGCCGCTGCCTGGCTGGCAACGACCCCCTTTTCATTCTGTGCCGCGCCTTCTAACCGGACACCAGCCCGATCACACCGTAGGCCACAATCGAGGCATGCCAGAGCACGTAAATGGCCGCCCGCGGCTGCGTGAACGCGATGGCATTACCACGCTGCTGCAGGTTCGTGGCCTGTTCCAATAGTCGGACGGCAAACGACTGCGGATCCATGCCTGTCGTGGCTTCCTCAGCGGCGGCAACCGCCATCTGCGCCAGCTGAACCATCGCTTCTACCCTTGCCTGCTCGATGCCCGGCTCAAGCATCACGGCCACCAAAGCGACGTTCACAGCCTCCCGACCCAATCCGAATGCCAAGGGGTATCGACCGACATCGAGAGCCTCCGCAGCATGCGCCACCAAGTGTTGGGCATGTCGCAGCACCCGTACCTGTTCCTCGGTGGGCTCGGCGCCCTCAGCCACGATCTGAGCGGCCAGCTGGAGCGCCGAGTGGCCCATGAAGACCGAGAGTCGTGCATGCGATGCCATCTCCCGGTGCCTCTGGTGTACCCGCTCTCTGTGACCGATCTGCAGAGCCAGCACCAACCGCTCAGTGGCTTGGGTGAGGGCGTCCTCGAGATCGCTGTCGTTCTTGATGCCTTCAGCCTCCGCCATCAACTCGTTGATCCTGTTCAGCAGCTCGGACGCTTCCTGGTCCACACGCTCTTCAAGCCAAACCTTTACTTGCTCGAGGCGCTGCCATAAGTGGTCGTAGGCTTCCTCGCCGAACACCATGACCAGAGCCTCGGCGACACAGTACCGCCCTTGGTAGGCGTACCTGGCGGCTTCTTCGGCATCGCCGTGTCGCCACGCCTCCCGGGCCTGTCGGAAGAGCGGCCGGCACTCCTCCTGCAACTTGGTGCGCGCCGCCTGCACCAACTCTTGATCCGGGACTCCAGCGAAGAACCCAGGTAACTGTCCTTCGAACGCAGCACCCGATACCGGCCCCAGCGTGGCGTCCAGTGCTGCCTCAGCATCTGCGATCACCGCATCCACAAGATCCTCATCGACCATGAGGCCAAGCTCTATTCCCTGCGGGCTCGCATCCGGGTCCAGGATGCTGCTCTCTTCGTCACACGCAGCCACGCCGCCGCTCAGCAGCGCAGCCAGCATCACGTTAAGGAGTCGCTTTCTCATTCCCTCTTCTCCTCTGGGTTCCGCCCTGCTCGGCGGGAAGCCGGGCTTGCGGACCTTCCGCTCTCTGTTGGTTAGATGGTCCCGGTGAGAAAACGTTAAAGCAAAGGAATGAGCCCTGAAACCAGCGACTTGACGAGATCATGCGCCGAAGGTACCGTGAAAGAGTCCCCGCCTATCGCCCTAAGGTGTCCCCCACGAGAAATCCCTGATTCGAGAGCTCATACTACGGCGGAGGCTTAGCTGTGCCAGATTTCAGGATCAGTGCACGCAAGGGAACCCCCGAGGGACAGCCTGGACCCCTGTCGCTCGTGGAGACACTAATCCACAGAGCGGACGATATCGCGAATCGCTATAAGTTGGTGGCATCGAACATCCCTTATCGCAACCTTAGAGAGCGGCCGCTCGACGAGGATGTGTCTTCGCTGTCAGCGCATCTGGCCGCAGCAACCTGGAAAAGGATTGGCGATGAAGTGCCTAGCTACGCCTTCGCGGAAAACGTGGGCCGACGCTATCGAGATGCCGGCAAGCCGGTTGGATCACTACTCCTTCATTGGCATGTGTTTCGCCGTGCTATTCACCTGGTGCTGGCAGACGAGAGCATCAGAACCGGCGTGGGAGATGAGGACAAGCTCCGCCAGGCGACGCTGATGAACTACACTCTGGACTGGGCGACGGAGGCGTCGCTCGTCAGCTACGTCATCGCCAACCCAACGGACGGCCAGTCGCCCGGCTCAAACGACTAGCTCGGCCGCCTACCGCCTCGAGCGGCCGACCCGATTGCGCGGCGCTGCGAATTTCCAGGCCAAGTACTCCTCGTAGCCCTCGCTCGTCGACCAACTCGGTCCATTCGCATCCAACGCCGGACCTCGAACGCCAGCGGGAACCCTCCTGAGGGGAACGGCCGAGGTAGCCCCCGCTCCACCCAGCTTCCTCAATGTGAGCCAATAGGAGCCTGTGTCTCTCGCCTCAAAAGCGCTGGCGATGATCAGCCACGTCTCCGGTATGGTGGCTTCGAGCGCGACGGCCGCCACACTATCGGACGGATTCTGATCGCAGTCGACGGTCGCCTCAGGCGACGAGCACCCCAGCAGCACATCGTCGACATCCGCGATCAGCAGTCCGGGCGAAACGCTCTGCGCACCCATCAGAAACTCGATCGAGTCACCCGGGCCCACATCGACGGCGTACAAATCCCAATACCTCTCATCATCCAGCATACAGTCCCCGGGCTCCAGAACTCCCGCGAGCGAATCGGTCTGCTCTAGCCATTTTTCGACGGGGCAACCGAAGAAATCGAGAACGCTGGGGCCAACGAGCGTGAGGTCCGCATCGATGCGTGCGGAACCGAAACCGGCCGCCGTATTATCTACGACGAGGAAGACCCAGGGACCCACCAGCGAATCGCCGACCAACAGCGTCTCCCAATCCTCGATGGTCGTCGTGGCGTCGTTATTCGTCCCGAGCTCGCCGCTGAGCCTCACCAAGCCGGACATGTCGACCGTGCCCGTGACCGGGCCTTGGATTAAGCCCTGAAAAGCCTGTCCGTTGACGTTGGAGTTGCTTTGAGCAAGGTCCACCTCCAAGATGAGCGACCGCCCAACGAAGAAGAGATCCTCGCAGAAGAAGGGATCCGTGCCGCTCAGCCAGTCGCAGTCGACCACACTGTACTGACCGGTCCAGTTTCCGCGCACATCAGGAAAGTCGCCTGGTCCGCTGGGCTCGTCATCGCCGCAGCCCGCAAGAACAGCGACGACAAATGTAGCCAATAGGAAGGACGCCGCTCGTTTGCCTGGAGAAGTATCGTATCGCATAATCGACCGTCGCAGAACATTGGAAGAAGCCCCAGCTGTTTACACCATATCGGGGCAGAATGTGATTGTCAAACCGATTTTGAGCCCAAAAACGGAAGAGTGGAAGCGATGATTCAAGAAGACGATTCCTACGCGATCTTGCGCAATCTCACATCGCCTATCGTGGCGCTCACGTGCGCATGGCAGGGGAAGCTCAACGGGATGATTCTCAATTCCGCTATCCGCGCATCGCTCATCCCGTCCGTGCCGCGAGTCGCCGTCTTTGTCATGAAGAGAAACTTGAGCCATGACATGATCTTCCAGTCGGGTGCGTTCGCGCTTCATCTGCTTCACTCGGACAATTGGGAATTGATATGGGAACTCGGTTTTCACTCGGGCCGCGAACGCGACAAGATCTCGCCGATCAGCCACACGATCGGCCAGAGCGGGCCCCCGCTTCTCGACGACTGCTATGCTCGTTTCGATTGCCGGGTGATTAACGCCATGGACACCGGCGCCAGTACGTGCTTCTTGGGCGAAGCGCTGAGCGTGGAGCGCGGCCAGGGAGACACGCTGATGACGAGCAGCTATTTTCGTGAGCATATGCCGGCAGATTGGCACGCTGTGTACCAGACCAATCTGGCCGCGGCCCAGGAGTGGGCGGCCGGATTGGTCGGCGACATGCACCCACTCGTCTGGCGCGGGCTGCCGAGCGGCGACCGCTGAACATGTTGCCAGCCAGACGGCGGCTTGAAGTGAATCGGTCGAGGCGCTAATCTTGAAGCCCCAACACAATACGCTTACCCGGAGGTAGCAATGAAGCGAGTGGCGCTGGCAGCCCTTGTCTTACTGGTGGCGTTCCCCTGCGGCTTAAGAGCCCAGGAGAAGGCGAATCGACTGACCCTCGACCTCTACCTGGAGATGGAGAACGTATCCAACCCGCAGATCTCGCCTGACGGTAGGCAGATCATTTACACGCGCGGATGGCTCGACAAGGTGAACGATCGACGGGAATCCGCGCTCTGGATCATGAATGCCGACGGCAGCAAGAATCGCTACCTGACCGACGGTTCCTCGGCGCAGTGGTCACCCGATGGCACCCGTATAGCTTATATGGCCCGCGGCGAGCCCAATGGTAGCCAGATTTTCGTTCGCTGGATGGACGCGGAAGGAGCCACCACACAGATCACGCGTGTCGACGAGACTCCCAGTGGGATCCGCTGGTCGCCCGATGGAAAACAGATCGCCTTTACGATGATGGTTCCCAGCAAGGACACGTGGACCGTGAAACTGCCGGCACGACCCGAGGGCGCCAAGTGGACGCCAGGTCCCCGGATCATCGATCGGCTGAACTTCCGCCGCGACCGAGTGGGCTTCACAATCGACGGATATCGCCACATATACGTCGTACCCGCCGAGGGCGGAACGCCGCGTCAACTCACAACGGGCGACTACAACCACGGTGGCGGGTTCGGTGGCGGCGGCTTTGACTGGACGCCGGATGGAAAGTCGATCGTGTTCAGTAGCCTGCGCGAAGAGGATGCTGAATACATCTGGCGCGAGTCGGAAGTCTATGAATTGAGCGTCGCCGACGGGGCACTTAAGAAACTCACCGATCGCCGCGGTCCCGATGGCGGGCCGGTCGTCTCCCCGGACGGCAAGCTCATCGCCTACAGCGGTTATGACTTCACGGACGATACGTACATACCGGATGACCTGTACGTAATGGACCGTGACGGGAGCAATCCGCGTCTTCTCACCGCCGACCTCGACCGCAGGCCTCGCGATCTGGTCTGGTCGAAAGACAGCCGCACCATCTACTTCAATGTCGATAGCGAAGGTACGCGTAACCTGTACGCCGCATCGCTGGACGGGACGCTGCGAGAGATCACAACCGGCGAGCACATGCTCACGGTGAGTGACATCAATGAGGACGGTCAAGCGGTAGGCGTCCTTGCCAGTTTCTACGACCCCGGCGATGTGGTGAGCTTCAACGTCAGACGCCCAGAGCGGATGGCCCAGCTCACGTTTGTGAACGACGATGTGCTGCATGGGGTGCAGCTGGGTGAGGTCGAGGAGATCTGGTACACCTCGACCGACGAACTGCCGATTCAGGGCTGGATCATCAAGCCGCCGCAGTTCGATCCCTCGAAACAGTACCCGCTGATCCTGCAGATCCACGGCGGACCGCACGGCATGTACAACGTGGCCTTCAACTTTGGTCGTCAGGAACACGCCGCTAATGACTATGTCGTGCTCTATACGAACCCGAGGGGGAGTACCGGCTACGGACACGACTTTGGAAACGCGATCAAGCGCGCTTATCCCGACAAGGACTTCGATGACTTGATGAGAGGCGTCGACGAGGTGATCGCGCGCGGCTATATAGACGAAGACAACCTCTTCGTCTTTGGCGGCAGCGGCGGCGGCGTACTGACAGCCTGGATCGTCGGACACACGGATCGTTTCGCCGCAGCCTCGTCCAACTACCCGGTGATCGACTGGATGTCGTTCGTCGGAACCACGGACGGTGCAAGCTGGTACCGCAACTTCGACAATTTTCCCTGGGAAGACCCCAGCGAGCATCTTCGGCGTTCGCCTCTCATGTACGCAGGCAACGTGACGACGCCGACCATGCTGATGACTGGAGTGAACGACCTTCGCACGCCGATCTCGCAGACCGAGGAGTTCTACATGGCGCTGAAGGTACAGAAGGTCCCGACAGTCATGTTGCGCTTCAACGATGAGTGGCACGGCACGTCCTCGAGGCCCTCCAACTTCATGCGCTCGCAACTCTACCTGCGAAGCTGGTTCGAGAAGTATGGGACGGGCGAAGAGAAGCCGGTCACGGCTACGGCGAGCAAACCCGAATAACAGTTCGCCACGGGAGTCATCCAGACCCGGGTCGCCGCGCAGCGGTGCCCCGGGCCTCCCTTTCTTGGGCGGTTGTTGATCCGCCCCAGCACCCAAGTTACACTGTGCGCCCGGTTATTCGACAACGAAAGGGACGCCCGACAGCGCTTGATGGTTCAACAAGGCGAGTTATACGTCCACTGGACAGCGGACGGTGCCACGAACATCCGCATCGCCGGCAGCTGGCGTATGCGCCAGGCACTGCCCGATCCAGCGGCCGTCGAGGCCGACCCTACCTGGTCGATCGCTGGGCAGAGCCGCTAGACGTCGCGATTCCCTTTGTTCTTGGCCAGAATCTGAAGTACCTGCTGGACCCCAACGGAATCGAACTGTACCCATGGAACGGCGGCGACCGGTTGGACTACGTCGTCAAGGTGGACATTCTCGGATTCAATCGGAACCCGGCCGGGGAGGCGGGGTTGGACGCGGATTGGGACATCGAAGACATCACGGGACGGGAGTTACACTCGGGCCACACGACACTCGTGGTGCCAGCGACGGAACACACGACGAAAGCCTCTGTGCACGCACTTGGTGTCCCGCTCAGCGAATTCAGCCAGGAGATCGCGGCAGTGATCCGCGAACTCGAGGCGAGCCAGCCAGAACGGTAACGCTGACCGTATGCAGGGCGGCGACGACAACGAAGCACCGCAAGTGTCGCCAAGTCGGTTCGCGCTCCTGGATCAGGCCACGGCATAGATCAAATCCACGTAGGCCTTCTCGAGTTCGGCGAGCCCGGCCACCTCCGATCCGGCCGCGGGCTCGATCACCATGTACTCATCCACGGAATGCGCACCGCTCCCGTGCCCCATCCCGAACATGAGCAGCGGCAGCCCCAGGCGCTCGGTGAATACGTAGAACGGCGCGCTGCCCGCCAGGTGCGGCCATATGGTCGGCGTCTGCCCATACTTCCGGTACACCGCGATCGCGTCCTGGATGAGCGGGTCGTTCACCGGCGTCTTCGACGGCGGATAGCCGGAGAGCTTCCTGATCTCCACTTCTCCAAAACCGCGCCGCTCCAGGTGCCGGGTGATCATCTCCAGCGAGCTGTCGGGATCGCACCCGGGAGGAAGCCGGGAATCCACTTTCGCCGTAGCCTTATGGGGTAGAATCGTCTTGACTCCTTCCCCGGTGTAGCCGCCCCAGATGCCATCGATGTTCAGCGTCGGGTCATACAGGTAATGCAAAACCGCATCAGTGCGGTTCCAACCATCGATCCAGGCCGGTACGTTGAGCGCTTGCTTTATGAGATCATCGTCCCAATGGCCGATGAGCCGATTGATGAGCCGCTGGTCGGCCGCTGAGGGGGGCTGCACCGGGTCGTAGTATCCGTCGACCATGATCATGTTGCCGTCAGCTGAGACCAGCGTGGACAGCGCCTGCACCAGATGCCACAACGGCGAATCGACGACCGCCTTGTAGGAACCGTGGATTTCTGCGGCGCCAGGTCCCTTCCCCATCCCCACCCCCGAAGCCTCAAGCTCCATGTAGAGGATGCCTTTGACGCCAAGATTGAGCCCCACAGAGCCCCGGGGGGTCTGTGAGTTGAAGGGGAAGAGCACACCGTCAGCCCCACGCAATCGGTCTTCGAAGGGCGCCACCACCTGCTCGTAGTGCGGCGACCCAAGCTCCTCCTCACCCTCGGCGGTGAACATCAGGTTCACCGGCAGCTTGCCTTCCACGGCCACGATCGATTCCAATGCGTTGAGGAACGCGCGCTCCGGTCCCTTCTGGTTCGTGGCTCCGCGCGCCATCAGGACCCGCCCCAAGCGGTGGTCCACAACCGCACCGTCGAACGGCGGGACATCCCAGTCCTCGGGATTAACGGGCTGCACATCGTACATCAAGTAGACCATCAGGGTCTTCTGTGCTCCAGCATCGTAGTAGCCCCAAACACCAGGGTGTCCGTCGGTTGGAACTAACTCGGCCTCCCGGCATCCGAGATCCAAGAGCGTGCGGCGCACCAATTCCGCCATCTCCCCGATGCCCGTGTTCTGAGCCGAGATCGAGGGCTGCTGCAACCAGCTCTTTAGGTTGTCCAGGTGATCGTCGATGTGCTCATCGATATGGCGATAGACCCTCGAGTGATCCCCCGAGTAAGGAATGACCGTCCCTGGATCGTACTCCTCCGATGTCGTTAGCTTCCACTGCGGTCTGCGAACGGCCTGCTGTTGCTGACCCGGCACGCCAAGGCTACCGAGATACGAGGCCGCGGCCGCAGAAGCGCCGGAACTCAAGAAACTACGACGGTCGATGAGCATTCATCCCTCCCTGTCGACAGAACCTCGCCGAAACGACTCCGGGACCCGGCGGGAGTTCCTCCCCCGGGCCCCGGCTCATCCGTGTCGAGTCTACGAGACTTAAGAGCCAGCCAGGCTAGCCGAGCCCACTGAGCAGACCCGCCGTCAGTCCGTACACCAGGGCGCCGACTACCATCAACACCAGCCACCCGATAATCACGGTCCCGATCGCCTTGCCCGTCGTGAAGTCGAGCGCTTGGCGGACGGCCACGACACCACACACCAGCATCCAGATCCCCACGACGATGCTGGCGATCCAACCCAGCAGCGGAACGAAGCCCACGACCTTCAGCACGCCCACAGCTTGTGCGAAGCCGAGAGTCCGGAGCATCTCTCCCATGTCCGCGGTCCCGTCGAAGACCTTGGTACCGATGAACAACGTGACCGCCGACCAGATAACCCAGCCGAGAAACGACCAGACGATGCCACCGATCACCCCATACCCCGCCTCACCGAATCCGCCTATGGCACCAGCCAAGGCCACGAGCGCGACCACACCCGCGGCCTGCCCGGTGGCCGTCGTGTCGTGCTCTACTTCTTCATACGTCGCTACGTTGAGCGTAGCCGCTCCGATCATCCGTTCGGTGAAACTGGCCATTGTCTCACACCCCCTGCAGTTAGTGAATACAGCCAGGAGTAGACGGTACTTGCCGCTCTGACGATTTCTCCAATCTATGACCCCTGAGCCTCAATGCGCCACCGCCTCTTTGCGGGCACAATCGCTCGCCCTAGACTGTTCTCTTGATCGACACTACGCGAATCAGAACCCGGGAGGTTTCCATGCGCCTTCACGCCCTAGGCCTACTGTCGGTAGTCGTTCTGACGGGATGCGCTACCGAGGGGCCTGCGCCTTCGGTCCGAATCAAGGCCCCGCAAGATGATGCGGTGGTCCTTACGACGACCATCACCGTGGAACTCTCGGCCGAGAACATCGATGTCGTACCGGCGGATGGCGCCCCAACACCCGGCCGAGTTCACCACCACGTCTTCTTTGACACCGATCTGTCCCCAGCAGGGCAACCAATCCCAGCCGGGGCCGAAGGCATCTTCCACCTGGGGACCGGCGACTCCACGCTCATTATCCAGGACCTGACGCCAGGCCGCCATCGGCTGATATCCGTCCTGGCTACGGGTAACCACGTTCCGTTAATTCCATGGGTCGTGGACACGGTCTACTTCACCGTCGATGGGCGGGCGGAGGAGAACTGAGGGCCGCGAGTTCGGCAAACCTGCCTTGCAGTTTGCAATGTTGTAGTCAGGTTGACCGGGCACGCTGCCCGAAAGCTCGCCAGCACGCGCGGCGGCTACTGGCACATCTCTTCTCCTAGCAACACTTTACAGCTCTTGTGCGCAGACTCGATCTGAGGCACGGTGATTGCTGTTCCCAGTCAGCGGCTACTGTCGCTTCTCCATCCCCCGCCCAACGTGGTCAGCGCAATACATTGTTGGGTACATTACTAAACAAGCCCTCAGCCGACTCGCTGCTTCGCACTCGAGCGCCTGAGCGGGCCGCTCACCGTCTAGGCTCCAGGGCCGGGTTCACGCTCCTGGAGGTCCTGATCACGATGATGCTGCTGGCTCTAGTCTACGCGATCGTAATCCCGTCTATCGGCAAGACGCGTGTCCAGGCGGCCGTGCACAACTCGACTCAAACGGTGATCTCAACGATCTCTTTGTCGAAGGCGGCAGCTGTGCGCTTTGGACGCCCGGCCGTCTTACATATCGATGCGTACCGTGACGAGATGTGGGTCGAGGTGGACACGACCGTCGCCGGAACGGGCGCGGCGGACACGCTTGGTTTCTTCAGCTTCGCTGAGCAGCTGGACGTCAACCTGGAGAGCAATCGAGCCACCCTGTGCTTCGATGGGCGCGGAATCGGCGTTACCCGTGCGGTCTGCCCGGACGCGGGCGCTGCGATCATCGTTTCGCTTCATGGCAAAGCCGATACGGTATTCGTGAGCCGGGTCGGCAGGGTAGTGACAAGATGAGCATACGGAAACCTGACAGGCTGAACGACAGAGGCATCAGCGTTGTCGAGCTGCTGGTCGGCGTGACGCTTCTCGCCGTTGTTGTTGTGGCCCTGGCGGCGTCCAGCATGTATGCGTCGAGGACCGTCACGCGTTCGCAGATGCAGCTTAACGCAGTCGAGTTTCAACAGGCGGAGCTCGAGCGACTGTTGGCGGTCCCCTATGACAAACTCGCGACCGATGCGAGGACGACTCAAGACGGAAAATCGAGTTGGGCCGTGGTAGACAGCTTCAGTTATCGCCGGATCATGCTGGTAACGAGTTACACACCTGCGGAGGGCATCGCGGTAATGGATACTGTCGTCGCTTACCGGCTGAAATGATGGGCTCGATGTCGAGGTCCCGGTCTCCTTGGGGATTCACCATGGTGGAGCTTCTCATCGTGATCACGTTGGGCACGATGATCGCCGGAGCGCTTTACCGGGTAGTGCGCTTCCAGCAGCGGATCTACAGGGAACAGCGTGCGACGATAGCGCGTCACGATGCGCTGCGAATAGCCGGATCGGTTATAGGCCTGGATATCATCGAAGCCAGCGGTCGCGAGGGTGACTTCGCAGCCCTTGGATCAGATAGCATAGCCATCCGGTCTCCGGTCGGCTTCGCCGTCGTCTGCGCCGTTGACAACTCGAACAAGAAGCTCGGGCTCTTTGATGTGTCTGGGCGAGTGAGCGCCACGGTCGGAGACAGCTTGTTGGTTTACCACCCAAGCGGTTGGCTGGTGAGACAGATTCAAGACATCGATCCGCAGAGCGCATCCTCCTTGACGTGTCCGTACGGCGGTACACCTCCCATCGAAATGTCGTTGCGAGTGGATGGTTCGGTGACCGGGGTGCCCGTCGGGGCACCTGTACGCGCCTTCCGTCACTACAGCTATCGACTCGAACGAGATGGCAGCTCCTGGTGGCTGACTAGAGGTGACGGAACGACTTCGGAGATTCTTGCCGGGCCCTTTAGCGGGGATGGCTCCGGACTGGCCTTCGCTTACTTCGACGAAGATGGCCAATCGACGACGGATCCGGCCCAGGTGGCGAGGGTCGACCTGACGATGGTGGCGGTGAGTGGGAACGTCTCCGAGAAGCGTGACACGCTAACAGTATCTGTAAGGCCAAGAAACCAATGAACGGCTTACGATTATCCAACCTTAGAAACAGTCGGGGCTTTGCGATCCCGACGGCCATCTTTGTGATCATAGTCGTATCGCTGCTGGCTTTGGGCGGCCTCTACGTCGCCCAAAACGATGCCACGGCAAGCACGGGGATTCGCAGGAGCTGGAAGGCGTTCAACGCGGCTAACGCGGGTGGCACGCACCTCCTTGGCACGTGGGATCGCTTTACGTACGGTCGGATGAAGCCGGGCGAAGAGTATGACACCGGCTGGCGGAAGCTTCCCGACGGTTCGGACTATCGGGCATCCGTCCGTCGTGTGGACGATGGGTCTGTCGTAAACCAGATGCTTTACCGCATACGCACTGTGGGCCGTCCCGGACGGGGCGTGACAGCCCAACGTTTGGTCGTGACGATGGCCAAGGCCGACCGCGCCGAAGGACTCTGCTGCGACGGCGCCATGAAGACCCGGGGGTTGCTGAATATCCGCGGAACAGGCGCGGGCGTAAAAGTCTCCGGCATCGATGCGGTGCCGACCGGCTGGGCGGGGCGTTGCCCCGTCGGCCTTCAGGATGTTCCCGGTATTCGGGTCTTGGAGGACGCGAATATCGACATAACCGGTCAGCCGGTTCTTGATGGCGCACCTGCGATCCTCGAGGATGTCTCGATCAAAGAACAAGATTTTGTGCAGTTTGGAGAAGTAAGCTACGAGGACCTAGCGGCAGCAGCGGATAAGCAGTACCCAAACGGCCTGGTGCTGGACGAGCTATACCCTGCAACGGCCGATGGGAAGTGTATCACAGCCGCAGCAACCAACTGGGGAGACCCACTAGTACCGGGAAGCCCTTGCTGGGACTATCTCCCGGTCATACACGTCAGCGGCGACCTGAAGGTCGCTGGAAACGGTTATGGTCAGGGAGTCCTGCTTGTTGATGGCAATATGCAGGTGACAGGGACGTTCGAGTTCTACGGCGTCGTCATCGTATTGGGAGAAGCAGATTTTAGAGGCTCCACGGATCTGTTTGGAGGGCTCCTAGTCCGCAACGGAATCAGCGCAGACTCGGAGAGCTATCTTCGAGGTGGAACGCAATTACAGTACAGCAGTTGTTCGGCAGGCCGCGCGATGCTTCAGGCGACCGTCGCGCGACCGCTTACAGGCAGACACTGGTTCGAAGTTATTGAATAAGAACGTGCAACGCATGAGGTGGGTGTGAACGCTTGGGCATATCGCGCACGTACGATTGATGGTCAGATTCGCGAAGGCGTCGTTCAGGCGCTGAACGAGGCGGAAGCGGCCCGTTCTCTCATAAAGAACAAGCTGATCCCCGAGTCGGTTCGGCCAGCGGCAAGAGAGGGTTCCGCCGCGAACATCAGCCTTTCTTTCCGGCGGCGCGTTAAGCCGATGTCCATGGTGTTCTTCGCCCGCCAGTTCGCGACTCTGATCGACGCCGCGGTTCCGCTGGTGCAGAGCATCGAAATCCTCTCCGATCTGACCGATGACAAGGTACTGAAGAAGGCGCTCGGACAGGTGACGGTCGATGTTCAATCGGGCATGACCTTGGCAGCCGCAATGCGTGAGCACCCGAACGTGTTCAGTGACATCTTCGTCAACATGGTGGAGGCTGGTGAGCAGGGCGGGATGCTGGACACCATCTTGGCTCGCCTGGCCACATATCTCGAGAAGAGCCAGGAGATCGTGGGGAAAGTCAAAACGGCCATGGTCTACCCGATGATCATCCTCGGCGTGGCCCTCTTGAGCGCCGCGGTCATGCTCACTTTCGTCGTCCCCACCTTCCAAACCATGTTCGCCTCGAGTGGCCTGAAGCTGCCCTACCCGACGCAGGTTCTCATCAACCTCTCGGATTTCGTGCAAACCAGGTGGCTATGGCTGCTTGGGGGGACCTTCGGCGGTGTGTTCCTGATACGCACCTTCTACCGGACCCCGGCCGGGCGTGAACTGGGCGACCGGATACTGCTGCGCATCCCGGTGCTTGGGGACCTGATCCACAAGACCGCCATCGCGCGTTTTTCACAAAGCATGGCGTCGCTGCTCGCCGCCGGTTCCAATCTCATCGACGCGCTCAAGGCGGCATCGGCCACCACCAACAACGTAATGATCGAGCGGGCGTTGCTCAGCACGCGACCCGCCATCGAGGCCGGCGAAGGCATCAGCAAGCCCCTCTCGGAAAGCGGCATCGTCCCGAACCTGGTGGCACGCATGGTAGACGTCGGCGAAACGACCGGCCGCCTGGACGACATGTTCGAGAAGATCTCGATCTTCTACGAAGGCGAAGTGGATACTGCCGTTACGCGGCTGATGAAAGCCATGGAGCCAGCTCTAATCTGCGTGGTGGGAGTTATCCTCGGCGGTATGGTGGTCGCACTCTACCTGCCCATATTCGAGGCCATGACCAGTGTCGACATGTAACACCGCGCCGCGCTCAGATACCATACGAAGCGCCGGCTCCCAGTAACGGGGGCCGGCGCTGCTACATCAGGCGGTGACCGCTTCGGCTTCCGCTTCCGACACCGCTTTATCGCCACGCTCGCGAAACTCCTCCTCGAGTTTCTCATCATCCCGCCGATGCGTGAAATGCCGCTCGAAGAAGTCGGCCACGTCATCAGTGAGTGAATACATCACCGGCACAAGGATCAGCGTGAGGAAAGTCGCGAAGGTCAGACCCGCGATCACTGCGATCGCCATCGGGCCCCACCACGTCGCCTGCTCACCACCCCAATAGAAGTTCGGTTCCAAGCGCTTATAGAAGCCATAGAAGTCGATGTTCATGCCGATGGCCAACGGGATCAGCCCCATCACGGTTGTCATCGCCGTGAGCGTCACCGGCCTGAAACGGGTCAGGCCGCCTCGCACCAGCGATTCGAGCCGGGTGAGACCGTCGCGCCTACGAAGAATCCCGATGTAGTCGATCAGTACAATGGCGTTGTTCACCACGATGCCTGCGAGGCTGATGACGCCTACACCGCTCATGATGATGCCGAACGGCATCTGGAACACCAGCAGGCCAATTAGGACGCCGACCGTCGACAGGACCACCGAACTAAGGATGATCACCGGCTTTAGGACCGAGTCGAACTGGGAGACGAGTATGAAGGCGATCAGCATGAGCGCCGTGAGGAAGGCGCCGAGCAGAAACGCCGCCGACTCGTCCTGTTCCTCCTGCTGGCCCGTGTAGCGCAGGTCGTAGCCGCTGGGCAGCGCCGCAGCGAGGTCGTCAAGCTCAACCCGGACCTCCGCCAAAACCGCGTTGGCGTTGTAGCCCGAGCGAACATCGGACGAAATCGTGACTACCCGGTCCAAGTCCTTGCGGTTGATCCCGCTGAAGCTCTCGTTCACGCTCCAGTTGGCCACCGACAGCAAGGGTACCTGACTGCCGTCTTCCGCGACCACATTCAGATCGCCCAGCGAGCTGAGGTCCTGGCGGTAGGACTCCGCCAGGCGAACCACGATATCGTATTCGTCCTCGCCGTCGCGATACTCGCCGGCCTCGATCCCATTGATGGCACTTCGCACCGTGAAGCCGATATCGCGCGTGTTGAGCCCAAACAGCTGCGCCTTCTCTCGGTCGACTTCCACAGTGAGTTCGGGTCTCGCATCCGCGAGGTCGCTTTCTAGGCCCTCCAGTTTCGGCGCGATCGCGGAGCGCGACAGCCTGGTGACGACCAGGTCACCCAGGTCCTTCAGTAACGCCTCGTCCTCCCCGACGATCTCGATGTTGATAGGCTTACCGGTCGGTGGGCCCTCCTGCGGTCTCTCCACCGTGATCTCCGCCCCCGCGATCCCCTTCCCGATGATATTACGCATCAGTTCGAGTGTCTCGAAGACGTCGTGTTGGCGGTACTCGAAGTCTACGAAGTTCACGGAGATCGTGGCCAGATGGGTCCCGGACCCGCCGGCAAAAAAGTCGCCGCTGCTCGCGCCGACCGTCGTCACCACCGACTCAAAGTCTTCGTTGCCCGGAAGATCCTGAAGCTCGCGCTCGATCTGCAGCGCGATCTCGTTCGTCACGTCCGTGCGTGTCCCTGTGGGAGCCTCCACCTGGACGTAGACCGTAGCGGGCGGGATGTCCTCCGGGAAGAAGACCACGCCCTGGCTGAATGCGCCGAAGAGAAGAACGGCGACGACCAGCGACCCGAACGCACCGAACATCACGCGCCCCCGATGCAATAGCGCCCAGCGAAGGGCTCGCTCGTAGTACCGGAGGGTGGCGGGCAGGCTCTCGTCCTGAATCCAGTGAGCGACTGGAGCCAGGACGTAGTGATGCAGCGCCCAGAGAAACAGGCCGGTGAGCACGATCAAGATCGCTGGCAGCGGTCGGAAAACGCCGACCACCAAGAATGCCAGAGCACCCACGATGCTCAACGCCCACTTCATCTCCCGAGTGAGGCCCGGCCCTCGCTCGCCCTCGGGTCGCATAAACAAGGAGCAGAGGGTGGGATTGACCACCAGGGCGACGAACAGAGATGACGAGAGCGTGATGATCAGCGTCAACGGCAGATACGACATGAATTCGCCCACGATCCCCGGCCAAAACGCCAATGGAGCGAAAGCGGCAAGCGTAGTGGCCGTAGCCGCGATCACCGGCATGGCCACTTCACCGGTGGCCACCTTCGCCGCCTCTTTCCTGTCGTAACCGCGTTCTCGGAAACGATAGATGTTCTCGACGATGACGATGGCGTTGTCCACCAACATTCCCAAGGCCAAAATGAGGCTGAACAACACGATGAAGTTCATCGTCAACCCGGACATCTGGATGATGCTGAACGACAGCAGCATCGACAGCGGGATCGCGACGCCGACGAAGGATGCGTTTCGGATACCGAGGGCGAACAGGAGGACAGCCACGACGAGGATCAGGCCAGAGACGATGTTATTCTCCAGGCTACTGACCATGTGGTGGACGTCCTCGGACTGATCGGAGGTGACCTTCACCACGGTCGATGGCGGGAAGGTCGGCCGCATTTCCTCGATGGCCGCCTTAACGGCGTCAGCCGTTTGGATGATGTTCTTGCCGACACGCTTCGAGACACCGAGTGTGACCACCGGCAGACCGTCCAGGCGAGCGTACGTGTCACGTTCCTTGAATCCGAAGTCCACGCTGGCGACGTCACCGACGTACACGGGGCGATCGCCCGGGGCGATGATGACGATGTCCTCGATCAGCTCCGTATCCTCAAACTCGCCGGGAACTCGTACCAGGAACTTCACATCTCCTACGTCTATCGTTCCGCCCGGCGTGGTGACGTTCTCCTCGACGATGGCATCGATCACGTCGCCAAAGGCCAGCCCGTAGTACTTGAGCTTGGCCAGGTCGACGTCGACCTGGACCTCGCGCTCAAGGCCACCGGACAGAGTCACCTCGAGTACGTCGGGGATCTGCTCGATCTCGTCTTGCAGATCCTCCGCTACCTTCTTGAGCCGTACGAGGCTGTAGTCGCCGGAAATGTTGACCTGCATGATCGGGAATTCGGCGAAATTGAACTCGATGATCATGGGTTCTTCCGCCGCCGGCGGTAGCTCCGGCTTGGCGATGTCAACTTTCTCGCGGACCAGTTGTAGCGCCTCGGTCATGTCCATGCCGGCCTCGAACTCGACGACGACGCTCGAATAGCCTTCCACAGAAGTCGACGTGATCTCCTTCACGTCGCTGATCTTGTTGAGCTCGGCCTCGAGCTCGCGAGTGATCAGCGTCTCGATGTCCTCGGGCGCGACACCCGGATAGACCGTATTCACCGCCACGATGGGGATCGTGATCTCGGGCGCTGCTTCTTTCGGGACTTTGAAATACGAGATCAGGCCCGCGATGATGATGCTGGCAGTCAACACTATTACACTGGTCGGGTGGTCCACAGCGAAGGTGGTCAGCCAGAACCGCTTATAGCGGCCGTGGCCTTCGTGGTTCACCCTGCCCATGGACCCTTTGTGCCCTCTATCTGAATCTCGACCTTTGAACCTGGCCATCGTCGTCCTCTATCTTGTAGCTTGATCCTCGGCCGAAGCTTGACTTACGATCCGAACCCGGTCCCCCGCCTCAACCAGCTGTTGGCCACGGACAATCAGTTGGTCGCCCACGTTCAAACCCTCTTCTACAACCACCAGGTTCTCGTAGGACGGTCCCAAGCGGATCAGCTGAGCCTTCGCCGCCAACCCCTCACCAGCCTCTTCGACCACGAAGACCTGATACCCATCCTCGGTACGGCCGATTGCGGATTGGGGAATGACCATGACATCCTCGAGCCGACTATTCGCGATTAGCACGTTGGCCACCATTTGCGGCTTGATGACCCGCCCCGGGTTTGCGATGACGACCTCGATCGGGAAGGTGCGATTGCGCGGATCGACGGCGCTCCCCACGAACCCGATCAAACCGGTGACGGTCTGATCACCCAACACATCGAAGCTGATTACGGCGCTGTCACCCGGGTGCACGGCGGCCGCGAACCGTTCGGCAACGCCCCCCGTGACCTTTACCCGGTCGACCGCTACGATCCGGGCCACCTGCCCGCCCGGCGCCACCATCTCCCCCACATCCACGTACCGGTCGTCGAAGACGCCAGCGATGGGCGACCGGATCGTCGTACGCTCGAGCCGAGCTTGGAGCAGCTCGTGGCGAGCCGCTTGCAGCTCGGCCTGATATTTCGCCTCGAGATAAGTGATCTCACTGCCGATTTGTTCCTCTTCCCATAGCTTCCGCTGTCGCTCATAACGCTCCCGGGCAAGCTCGGCGGCAGCCGCGGCCTCTTCGACCTGGGCACGTAACACCCGGTCGCGGATCTTGGCGATCGGCGAGCCCTCTCTCACATATTGGCCCTTGTCGACGAATAGCTGCTCGACGACGCCGCTCTCCTCCGCGCTCACCACGACGTCGTTCATCGCCTCTACTTCGCCAGTGAGGCGGATATAAGCCGTGAAGTCGCTCAGTTCGACCGGGGCCACCTCGACGTTGACTACTTTGATGAACGCATCGTTCGCCTCGGCCTCGCTCGCTTGCGATGACGGACTGCAGCCGATCGCGACGGAGCTAACTACGAAAGCGATGGCTAGCCAAAGCTTGTCGGTTTCTTTGCATGTCATTTTGGGCTATGCCCCTCTAGTTTCATCTGCGTTCTATTCCGAGATGCTGATGTCTGCTTGGGGCGGCGCCGGCACATCCACCAACGGCACGACCCCGATCGCCGCATCGAGATCGGCTTGGGCGATCAAGTAATCGAAAACCGCCTGCGCATAGTTGAACTCCGACTCGCGAAGTAGAACTTCGCCTTCCGTCACGTCGAGCTGCGAGCTCACACCGGCCAGGTACTGTGCGGTGACGATCTCGAACCCGCGCGTCGCTTCATCCACTGCCCAACGCTGCGCATCCGCCCGCTGGCGGGCTTCTTCCAGCGCTTCGAGCGCCGTGCGGATCTGATTGACGGCTTCGCGTTCCAGTAGATCCAGCTGAACCCTGGCCGATTCCCGCCCCAGCTTGCGCTGTTGTACGCGCGCCGATCGTTGAAAGCCCTGAAAGAGTGGAATCTCCAGAGACACGCCCACCACCGCCGCATCGGTCCGGAAACCGGGCCCACCTCCGAAGAAGGTCGGATCACCATTCTGTGCCGCGATGATCCCCGCATTGAAGAAGGCGTTGATCCGCGGAAGACGTGTCGTCTGCTCGTACTTGTACCGCGCGTTTTCGAGCTCGTAGTTCAACTGGGCTTGTCGTAGGTCCGATCGCATCGTCTGAGCCATCTCGAACATCGTCTCTACGGACACATTGAGCGCGTTTTGGAGACCGACCAAACGAAGTAACTGCTGATTCGCCCCATCGTTCGCTCCTACCGAGGCGAGGTTGATGTCGTGCAGATGTCCCGCGACGCTCACCGGTGTCACTTCGTCGAGCCCCATCTCAACCGAAAGCTCGCGTTCCGCCACCGCTGCCATGTTTGCGGCGCGTTTCAGATTCGGCCTCAAATTCGCAAGACGGACCTCGAGGCGAAGCACATCGTAGCTGCTGGCTAGGCCGGCGTTGAACAGACCGCGCGTCTCCCGCAGCGTCTGCTCGGTTCGGGCGATGCTCTCCTCGATCAGCCTCACATCCTCCCTGGCCAGCAACGCTTGGTAGTAAGTCCGGCGAACCTGCGAGGCGACCTGCTGTGCTTGGCCCCGCACCGACTCCTCCTCCAGCGAACGGAATCGCCCGGCCGTACCCACGCCCACGAAGGCGCTGGCGTCAAAGATCGGTTGGGTCACGAACAGCCAGGCCGACCAATTGTTGTCGGCACCAAAACGGACGGGAATCAACTCGTTCGGATTGGCGTCGGGATCTATGATGATTGCCGGGACAAACGTCTCCTGCACGGAGAGGTTTCTTTGGTATCCCACCGATGCATCGATCGTCGGAAGCAACGTGCCCCAGGCCTCTCTCACCTGTTCGTTCGCCGTCATCAGGCTGAGCTGCGCGCGTTGCAGATCTCGGTTGTTTTCCAAGGCCGTACCTATCGCTTGTCGCAGCGAGTAGGCCGGCACGTCTCCCGTCTGAGCGGCGCCGCCCGACGCCAGCAAGAACACACCTGCCAGCGCGACGAGCACACGGACTTTCCATCTGTCTATCTTGAACACGATTCCTTCTCCCTTACGTCTCGCACAGAGCTGTCTCTCGGAGCGGGCGCAACCGCCATTACGAAGCGACCGAAGAAGCCGTTTCGCTGCCAACCGCCGCTTCCGGTTGCAGGCCGTAATACCGGAACTCGTGGAACTTCGAAAACAGCTCCGTAGCGTTGAGTTCCTCGCCCGAGTGGCGACACCGCGCATCCGGCTGACACGAGAGCAGCAGCGTGACCAGTCCATGCACATGCGTCCACAGGTACAGTACCAGGAGATCGGGGTCCGCCTTTCGAATCGTACCCGATTCCATCGCATCGATGACCGCCTGGCGAAACAGCGTGTAACCGCCACCCTCGGGCAGCTCCTCGATGTCCTGTGGCAGGTCGGAGTGAAACGCGAAAAGCACCTGAAAGTGCTGACGGTTCTCCAGCGCGAAGCGGATGTAGGCCTCGCCAAGGGCCCGCAGCCGTTCCACCGACCCTTCCGGCTTGTCCACGACCGCCTGGCGCAGATACGCATCGAAACGCTCGAAGCCCAGGTTCACCACGTAGCGGACCAGCGCCTGCTTGTTCTCGAAGTAGTTGTATATCGCGGTCGCGCTGACGCCGACCCGGGCCGCAACGGCCCGCATCGAAAGCGCCCTGATCCCGCCTTCGGCTAGCAGATCACGGGCCGCTTCGACGATCGCTGTCTCCGTGTCAGCCGCCCGAATAGGCTCGGCAAGTCTAGACATCATAACACTCTCCGCGGGTTAACGGTGTAAAGTAAACGCCGTTAATCTAACAGCGTTAACATCCCCGTCAAGCCGCTGGCCGCCACCTATCCGAAGGTCACCCAGCTGCGCCTGCGGGCTATCGGTCTAATGGTCTGGGTTGGCCTCGCCCGGCTTTACGCCGAAGACTTTGTACGCGGCGAAGAGAAGGAGGGGGACGGCGAGCAGAGAGAGCACCGTGGCCAGGACGATTCCGACGGCCACAGTCCCGGTCGCCCCTTCGATCAATCTGTCCGCAGCGATCCACACCGCGAAGTAGGCGACGATGCACAGGACCAGCGCCAGCATCTCTTTCACGGGAGTCCCACGATACCGCCGCAGCGCCGTGCCTTCGGCTGCCAAGGCCAGTACAGGCCAGAGGAGTACCAGTGGAACGAGAAGCCGAAGGCCCATATGCTCACTCCTTCTCCCGAGTTGGGTGCTGTCTCTCAAGAGCCGCTATCTTATCGTTACTCGGGTATCCGGACAAGCGTCAGCAAGCTCAATCCCTTCTTTCCGATCGTAAGCCCAAGTTGCACTCGCGAAGGTAGGGGGACCAGATTGTAATAACCTGTTCGTGCTCATGGACCGTTCCGTTGCTACCGGACCCTATCGGGAGGTGACTATGGACTGGTTGTATCTCATCGGGCGGATCCTCTACGGAATGCTCTTTGTAGGAAGTGCCTTCGGCCACTTCATGCAGCTCAAGGCTATGTCACGGTATGCCGGCTCGAAGAATGTTCCCGGGGCCACGGTGATGGTGCTGATCACCGGTCTTATGCTCCTTGGCGGGGGCCTGAGTATAGTCCTGGGAATCTACATGGAGATCGGTGCCTGGCTGATCTTCTTCTTCCTGGTCCCGGTCGCCCTGGTGATGCATAACTTTTGGGCGATCCCCGATCCCATGGCGAAGATGGTGGAACAGGCGATGTTCATGAAGAACATATCTTTGGGAGGGGCAGCACTGTTACTGTATTGGACGGTCCAAACATGTGGCTATGGACCGATGACGTTGGGCAATCCTATGTAGACGGGCCACCAAGGGATCCGAGTGCAGTGAGTAGTGCTCTGTATCTGCAAGAGAAAGCCCGGTCACCGCATCGAGAGCGGCGACCGGGCTTCCCACTAATGACTGACTAGCTGCTACGTACTTCTTGCGGGTTTTCCACAAGAGTGCTCAACCACCTATGCGCTCTTCGCCTCGGTGACCATGGCCTGGACCGAATCCTTCGCGTCTCCAAACAGCATCATCGTCTTCGGGTGGAAGAACAGCTCGTTCTCGACACCGGCGAAACCAGCTCGCATGCTGCGCTTGAGCACGATGATGTGCTCGGCCTCGTCGACGTCGAGGATCGGCATCCCATACAGCGGGCTTGACGTGTCGTGCCGCGCCGCCGGGTTCACCACGTCGTTCGCGCCGATGACGACCGCGACCGTCGTCGTTGGGAACGCGTGGTTGATGTCGTCCATGTCGTAGAGCTCATCGTACGGGACGTTCGCTTCCGCCAGCAGCACGTTCATGTGGCCGGGCATTCGTCCCGCCACTGGGTGAATAGCGTACTTCACATCCACGCCGCGGTTCTTGAGCACGTCGGCCAGCTCGCGCACCGCGTGCTGGGCCTGCGCCACCGCCATGCCGTAGCCCGGTACGAAGATCACCGACTTCGCGTAGGCTAGGATCATCCCTGCCTCTTCGGCGGAAACGTCGCGTACGGTACC
>Ga0209536_100000642_pt1 | contig 56907 bp, 52 predicted proteins | sample DeeMarSeWOR28_12_FD_187461 | JGI IMG/M metagenome (GOLD analysis project Ga0209536, IMG submission 187461) | Marine sediment microbial communities from White Oak River estuary, North Carolina - WOR-2-8_12 (SPAdes) (version 2) | ecosystem: Environmental > Aquatic > Marine > Intertidal zone >... | reverse complement strand
CGGACTTAGCTTGCCCTTCTTCGCGAACTGTATTAAAAGAGGGGGCGCTTGAGCGATGAGGGACCGATCCATGCAGACCAATGCCAAGACCCTGAGCGATGTACCTGCGATTAACCGATTTCTGAGTTACTGCAGGGTACGCACCGTCCCCTCGAAAACCGTGATGATTCACGCCGGCGATCTGCCTGACGTGCTGTATTACATCGTCGACGGTTCAGTCGAGGTCATGATCGAGGACGAGGACGGCAACGAGATGGTGCTTGCCTATCTGAACAAGGGCCAGTTCTTCGGTGAGATGGGTCTGTTCTACGAACAGCCGACTCGCAGCGCCTGGGTCAGGACGCGCACCGAGTGCGAAATTGCCGAGATGACCTATCCGCGATTCCGGCAGATCGCCAGCGAAAGCCCCGGTCTGGTCTTCGAGCTGGCCACGCAGCTGGCGACGCGACTCGACCGCACCAATCGCAAGCTGGGCGACCTGGCATTCGTCGACGTAACGGGACGTGTCGCGCACGCGATCATGGATCTCTGCAACGAGCCCGACGCGATGACCCACCCCGACGGCATGCAGATCAAGGTCAGCCGCCAGGAGCTGTCGCGCCTCGTCGGATGCTCCCGCGAAATGGCGGGCCGCGTGCTCAAAGTGCTCGAGGAGCAGGGACTGGTCTCGGCAAGCGGCAAGACGATCGTCGTCTACGGCGCCCGGCCCAACCGCAACCTCTGATCTTGCAGGGGCGGTTCTCGAACCGCGATCGCGCGCCGAGGCGCGCTCCTACGAGCCTGTCGCTTTCCCGATCTCGGCTTTCATCGCAGCGATCGTTTTCGCGTAATCGCCGCTACCGAAGATCGCCGAACCCGCCACGAAGGTGTCCGCTCCGGCGGCTGCAATCTCACCGATATTGTCCACCTTGACGCCACCATCAATTTCGAGGCGAATCTCGAGACCGCTGTCGTCGATCATTCGTCGCGCCTCACGCAGCTTGTCGAGGGCCGAAGGGATGAACTTCTGCCCGCCGAAGCCCGGGTTAACCGACATCAGCAGCACCATGTCGACCTTGTCGATGACGTGCTCCAGCCAGTTCAGCGGCGTCGCCGGATTGAAAACCAGCCCGGACTTGCAGCCCTCATCGCGAATCAGGCCCAGCGAACGGTCGATGTGCCGGCTCGCCTCCGGGTGGAAGGTGATGTAGCTGGCCCCCGCCTTCGCGAAATCGGGGATGATACGGTCGACCGGCTCTACCATCAGGTGAACGTCGATCGGGGCTTCGATGCCGTCATTGCGAAGGGCTTCGCAGATTAGCGGACCGATCGTCAGGTTCGGCACGAAATGATTGTCCATGACATCGAAATGCACGATATCCGCGCCTGCATCGAGAACGGCCTTTACGTCCTCGCCGAGCCGTGCGAAGTTGGCCGACAGGATCGATGGTGCGATTAATGGTTTCACGGCTTTTTCCTCTCAGTGACAGCGCTAATTTACCCGAGACGGACTAACGTATCGACCGCCGCGCCTTGAGCATCTCATAGGCGCCACGGATCTCGCGCGTGCGCCGCTGCGCCTCCGCGATAGCCGCTTCATCGGGGTTCTCGCCGGCAATCTTGTCCGGATGATTGCGGTTCATGAGCCGTCTGTAGGCTCGCTTGATTTCATCGTTTGTCGACGCTTCGTCGACACCCAGCGTCGCGTAGGCACGGCGCAGGCGCGCTGTATCCGCCGTGCCCGCCGGCGAGCGTCGAAAACCTTTTTGCGCGAGTATCATCGCTTCGAGCTGCGCGAGCTCGACGCGACCGATGTCCAGCTCCGTGCAGACTGTCCATATCAGCGTCCGCTCCTGAGTCCGCAGTCGGCTCCCGGCAAGTACGACCTCCAGCAGGAGACGCACGAACAGGGTGCGCTGGTCAGCGCGCCGCGCATGCACCCGGCGCAGCTCGCGCACAGTCTGTACCAACGGAAAACCGGGCCTCTTGCCTTCATCGAACCAGTGAATCGCCTTGCGAACCTGTGCGGGACTCAGGTTGAGACGGTGCATGACCAGCCGAGCCGCGCGAATTTCTTTCTCGCTGACTCGCCCATCGGCCTTGGCGAGATGCCCCATGCACATGAACAGCGCGCGAACGTACTCGTCCGACAGGCGTCCGGGGCCCGCACCCAGCTCGTCGAACGCCTGTCGTTGGGCCGCAAATCCACGATCGAACTGGCGGCCGGCGAAATACCCGGCCGTAACCGACAGGATCTTCAGTACCGGCGATACGAGCAGCACGCCCAACAGCGCTCCCAAGAAGGTGCCAATGATCCTGCCCCAGTACAAACCTGCTCCTGACGACGCCGCCGCACGGTGATCCCGGCATCGTAGCGTTTGCAGCGCGGCGTGCCTACGTCCACTGCTTGCCACGCTACATTCGAACGGCGATCATGCCATGTAGCGACCCTACCGAGCACGCTTATGACCGACAATGCCGGCGCGATTTTCGAGTCCTCGATTCCTGGTTACCCGCTGATTGGCCGCGGCAAGGTCCGCGACATCTACAGTATCGACGATGAGCACCTCCTCATCGTGACGACCGACCGGCTGTCGGCGTTCGATGTCGTCATGCCCGATCCCGTGCCCGGCAAGGGCGAGGTGCTCACGCAGATCTCGCTCTTCTGGTTCCGCATGATGCAGGACATCATCGAGAACCAGCTGACATCGCGGAGCATCGATGACGTCATCGAGGATGCTGAGCTGCGCGAGCAGATGCGGCGCCGCGCGCTCGTAGTGAAGCGCCTGAAGCCGTTGCCGATCGAGGCCGTGGTTCGCGGTTACCTCATCGGCTCGGGCTGGAAGGACTACCAGGAATCCGGCAAGGTCTGCGGCATCCCCCTGCCCCCGGGTCTGCTCCAGGCCGAGCGCCTGCCGGAAACCCTGTTTACACCGGCGAGCAAAGCGGAAGCCGGTGCACACGACGAGAACATCACGTTCGAAAAGGTCATCGAACTGGTCGGCGAACGTCTCGCTTCACGCGTACGTGATGTATCTATCCAGATATACGAGGTGGCTGCAAGCCATGCACTGCAACGCGGCATCATCATCGCCGACACCAAGTTCGAATTCGGGCTGGATGACGAGGGCCGGCTGTACCTGATCGACGAAGTGCTGACACCCGACTCGTCCCGCTTCTGGCCGGTCGAGGAATACGAAGTCGGCATCAGCCCGCCCAGCTTCGACAAACAGTTCGTGCGCGATTACCTGGAGACGCTCGACTGGGACAAGACGGCCCCGGGCCCGGAGCTGCCCTCGGAAATCATTCAGAAGACCGCCGAGAAATACCAGGAGGCCCTGCGCAGACTCACGGCGGCCTGACGAGGGAGTTAGAATGAACTCGCTATCGAGCGACCTCCTGGCACTACTATGAAGATCAACCCGATCGATCAACTCAACGAACTGATATGGGGCGATTCCCTGGCCCGGCACGGTTTGCCGGGCCGCGTGCTCAGTACCGCGTTGCGCTACCTGTATGCCGTGTTGCGCGACTTTTTCAGCGGCCAATTGACGATGCGGGCAATGAGCCTCGTCTACACGACGCTGCTTTCGATCGTGCCGTTGCTGGCCTTCAGTTTTTCGGTGCTCAAGGGCTTCGGGATTCACGAGCAGATCCAGGACCAGATGTACCTGTTTCTCGAACCTCTCGGCGACCGCGGCGTAGAGATCACCGACAAAGTCATGTCGCTCGTTTACAACGTCGACGGCCGTGTGCTCGGCGGCGTGAGCCTCGCTTTCTTCATGTGGACCGCCATATCCATGGTGCAGAAAGTCGAGGAGAGCCTGAACTACGTCTGGTATGTCTCCGAGCCTCGCAGCTTTGCCCGGCGTTTTACCGAGTACATGTTCGTCCTGATGATCGGGCCGCTCGCTATTTTCATTGCACTGGGCATGATCACGGCGCTGCAGAACCAGTCGATCGTCCAGTACCTGCTGCAGAACGAACTCGTCGGCCCGCTGTTTGTCGCCACCAGCAAACTGACGCCGTACTTCATCGTTGCGGGCGTCTTTGCATTTCTCTACTGGTTCATGCCGAACACTCGCGTGCGAGTGGTGCCCGCGTTGCTCGGCGGCCTTGCCGGCGGCTTCATCTGGGCCAGCATGGTGATTATCTTCACGACGTTCATTGTCACCGCATCGGCGCGACAGGCGGTATACGCGAGTTTTGCGATCGCGATCGTCACGCTCATCTGGCTGTACCTGAACTGGCTGACCCTGCTCATCGGCGCGCAGCTTGCCTTCTACATCCAGCACCCGGAATACCTGCGCATCGGTCGGCAGGAACCGCGGCTTTCCAATTCCATGAGGGAGCGGCTGGCGCTGAATATCATGTTGCTCGTGGGCCAGACATTCCGTGACCCGCAGCAGACCCTCAGTATCCAGACCCTGAGCGATGCCATGCATATTCCTTCATTGACGCTCGAACCGATACTGCTGGATCTCGAGGCGGGCGGACTGCTGACAAGCAACGAAAAGGACGAACTGCTGCCCGGCCGCGAGACCGCGCAGATCAAGCTTCAAGAGATACTCAGTGTCGTGCGTAGCGAGGGCGGCACGGGTTCATACCGGGAACCGCTCTGGGAGAAGCATGTCGACCGGCTCGGCCAGAAGCTCGACGATGCCTCCATGGCGGCCGTCGGCGACCTGACGCTCGTCGATCTCATCGACAGAGCAGAGGAAGAAGCCGGGGCCGCCTCAACTGCCGGCGATAGTCATCTCGTCGACGAGAATTGATCCACAGCGAATCCCGCCACGCAGATCCTGGTCACGGCCGACCGCAACGATTCGTTTGTAAAGCTCACGCAGGTTGCCTGCGATAGTCACCTCGTGCACCGGGTAGCACACTTCGCCGTTCTCGACCCAATGGCCGACCGCGCCACGTGAATAATCACCGGTAACCGTGTTGACTCCCTGGCCGATCAGTTCCTCGACGAGCAGCCCTGTTCCCATGTCAGCCAGCAGCGCCTCCATGCCTTCCGCATTCCCGGGAACGATAAGATTCTGCGCACCGCCGGCATTCGCCGTCGTCTCGAGACCGAGCCGCCGCGCAGAGTAGCTGCTCAGGATGTATCCCTGGAGCACGCCGCCGGTCACGATGTCGCGGTCGTACGTTGCAACTCCCTCGCCGTCGTATGGCGCGCTCGCCAGGCCTTTCGGGATGTGCGGGCGTTCCTCGATGTCGAGGAAATCCGGGAAGATTTTTTCTCCGGCCGCATCCAGGAGGAATGACGACCGACGGTACTGTGCGCCGCCGGAAATAGCTCCCATCGCGTGGCCGATAAACCCGCGTGCAAGCTCCGGGGCGAAAAGGACTGGTGCGCGTGTGGTCTTTATCTTACGGGCGCCCAGCCTCTGCAGGGCTCGCGTCGCAGCTTCAACGCCGATGCGCTCGGCGCTTTCCAGGTCGGCCGGGTCGCGTGCCGAGCTGTAGTAGTAGTCCCGCTCCATGTCGCCATCCGCGTCACCGAGGACCGCACAGCTGACCGTGTGGCTGGTCTTGGCATAACTGCCGACGAAGCCGTGCGTATTTCCATACGCCCGCACGCCGCGATTCGTCCAGACCGTGGCGCCCTCGGAATTCGTGATTCGCTTGTCGTGGCCGAGCGCCGCCGCTTCGCAGGCAATCGCCAGGTCGATCGCGGCGGCTGCATCGAGGGTCCATGGGTGATCGAGATCCAGGTCGGGCGCCTCGGTACACATGCGATCGGCGTCGGCGAGACCCGCATACTTGTCTTCCGCAGTGTAGCTCGCGAACGTACAGGCCCTGCCCACGGCCTCACGAATGGCATCGCTCGAGATATCCGAGGTACTCGCGCTTCCCTTGCGGGAACCGCGGTAGACGGTGATACCGATGCCGCGATCGTTGGTGTACTCGAGGTTCTCCACATCGCCCAGCCGGGCCGTCGCAGCCAGGCCCATGTCGTGACTAACCGCCACCTCGGCCTGGTCGACGCCGCGAGATCGTGCTTCTGCGAGCGCGCTCGCGACGATGTCCTCGAGTTCTTCCTGCCCTAGCGCTTGAGCTGCCCGGAGCTCGCCCATGCAATGCTTCCCTGTAGACCCGGTTCGGCAGGCACGTTGCACGTGCTAGACTTCCGTCCCGTTCCGCCGCAACCGGTCTCAATTGAACAAGCCGAGTAGCTTAGCCGGTGACTCAGCCAAAGCCCAGTAAATCCGCGCGAAAAAGAGCGCAGCTCGAACTGCAGCAACTCGGTGAGCAGCTGATCGAACTCACCCCGGAAGAACTGCGCGAACTGCCGATAGAAGAACGCCTGCTCGAGGCTGTGCTGGCTGCAGCGAAGATTCGCTCCCACGGGGCGCTACGCCGGCAAAAGCAGCTGATCGGCAAGCTGATGCGCAGCTGCGACCCGGAGCCTGTCCGGCGTGCCCTGGAGGCCCGCAGCGCAGACGATCGCAGCGCCAAGCGCGTCTTTGCGGATGCGGAGCGCTGGCGCGACCGGATAGTGCGCGAAGGCGGCGACGCCATCCGGTCGTTTTGCGAGCAGACCGGCGCCTCCACGCAAGCCGTCACGGAACTCCTCGAGCAGATTCGGGGCGCGCCGAGCGATCGCATCGAAAAAGGGCTGCGGCGCCAGCTGTTCCGGATGATCCACGATGCGCTGATAGCCGCGGCGCAGGATGATAGAATTTCGCGATGAAATACCAAGTCGGCATCATCATGGGTTCGCGCTCGGACTGGGAAACCATGCGTCATGCGAGCGAGACGCTCGAAGCGCTGAACGTTCCTCACGAAGTCCGTGTCGTTTCCGCCCACCGCACACCGGACCTCCTGTTCGAGTACGCGGAGTCCGCGCTCGAGCGAGGACTCAAGGTGATCATCGCGGGCGCAGGCGGCGCCGCACACCTCCCCGGCATGACGGCCGCAAAGACCCGCGTTCCGGTGATCGGGGTTCCCGTCCAGTCGAAAGCGCTGAGCGGCCAGGATTCCCTGCTATCGATCGTGCAGATGCCGGCCGGCGTGCCGGTAGCCTCGATGGCGATTGGCAAGGCCGGCGCGATCAACGCCGCGCTGTTTGCCGCGGCCATCGTGGCCAATGGCGATGCGGCCGTCGCCGACGCACTGGACAAGTACCGCCAGAACCAGACTGACGCGGTCCTGGCCCAACCGGACCCCCGGCACTAACGTCGCCCATGCGTGTAGGAATAATCGGCGCCGGGCAACTCGGCCAGATGCTCGGTTTTGCGGCGCGTGGCATCGACATCGAGTGTCACTTCGTGGATCCGTCCGATGCGCCGCCGGCAGCCGCGGCGGGAAAGGTTATCCGCCGTCCGTTCGACGATGCCGCGGCCCTTGCAGAACTTGCCGGCAGCTGCGAGGTCATTACCTACGAATTCGAGAACGTGCCCGTCGAATCGCTGCGCGCTATTGCCGATCGCGTTCCCGTCTTCCCACCGCCCGAGGCCTTGAGTACCGCACAGGACCGGCTTACCGAGAAGCGCCTGTTCGACGAGCTGCAGATCCCCTTGCCACGCTATCGCCCGGTCGACTCGCTGGACGATCTGCATGCCGCGGTGAGCTCGATCGGGCTCCCGCTGGTACTCAAGACCCGGCGCTTCGGGTACGACGGCAAGGGCCAGTATGTCTTGAGCGCGATGGACGATATCGATGATGCGTGGCGCGAACTGTCCGGTTCGGCACTCATTGCGGAGGAGTGGCTGGACTTCGACTACGAGGTCTCGGCGATCGGCGTGCGTTCGGTGCGCGGCGAATCGGCGATGTATCCCCTCACGCATAATGAACACGCCGCGGGTATATTGCGGCGATCTCGCGCACCTGTCGACGCACCGGCCCTGGCGCAGAAGGCGCAGGCTTACATGGACGCCCTCCTCACCCGCATGGACTACGTCGGCGTGCTGGCGCTGGAGCTGTTCGTGAAGGGAGACCGACTACTGGCAAACGAATTCGCTCCGCGCGTGCATAATTCCGGCCACTGGACGATCGAAGGAGCCGAGACCAGCCAGTTCGAAAACCACCTGCGCGCGATCACGAATCAGCCGCTCGGTCCTACCGAGTGCCGGGGCCACGCCGGCATGCTCAACCTGATCGGCGAGATCCCGGAGGCCGCAGGAAACCTGCAGATCCCCGGCTGCTGGCTGCACGATTATGGCAAGAGCCCTCGCGAGGGCCGCAAGCTCGGCCACATCACCGTCGTCGCCGACTCGGCCGCGGAGCGCGACAGGCGACTCGAGCAGGTGGAGGCCGCGCTTGCCAAACTGTGACGCAGTCGACCCCTGAACACGGGACCGGGTAATGGCCGCGGGCGGTCAAAAGCAGGTAAACTGCGCGAGTTACACGTTGCAAGCTTCTGAACGGCCAGAGAAAAGACCCGAAAACCCGGACAAGCGAACGAGATGTCATACCTCGAGCACTTCAAACTCAAGGAACAGCCCTTCCGGCTGACGCCGGACCCGGCTTTCGTCTACTGGAGCAAGCAGCACTCCAGGGCCAAGGCGTACATGGAGTCCACGATCTGGCTGGCCGACGGCTTTGTCATTATCACGGGCGAAATCGGCTCCGGCAAGACCACGCTGCTGCAGTCGTTTCTCGAGGAACTCGACGACAGCGTCGTCTACGCGGTCGTCTCACAGACGCAGCTCACCGCGACTGAATTTCTGCAGGCAACGCTGACGGAATTCGGCTTCAAGCCTTTCGACAAGCGCAAGGTCGAACTGCTGGACATGCTCAACATGTTCCTGATCGAACAGTACGCGAACGACAAGAAAGTCGTTTTGATCGTCGACGAAGCGCAGAACCTGTCGCTCAAGGTGCTCGAAGAGATCCGCATGCTGTCGAATATCGAGACCCACAAGGAGAAGGTGCTGCGCATCATTCTTGCCGGGCAACCCGAACTGCGGGAGAAACTCGACTCCCCCAAGCTCAAGCAGCTTGCCCAAAGGGTGCGGCTGCGGTTCCATCTCGGCGCACTGGACAGGCATGAAACGCGTGCCTACATCAACCACCGCCTCAAGGTTGCCGGCGCCGCTTCGGAAGACCTGATTGCCGCCGATGCAATCGAGGCGATCTATCGCTACACGGGCGGTGTCCCGCGTCTCATCAACACGCTATGCGATACAGCATTGCTGTGTGCCTTCGCGGACAACAAGCCGGCCGCTACCCTCGACGACATCATGGCGGCCGTCACGGAACTGGACTGGGACGAGCACGAAAGCAACACCGGCGTGTACGAGCAGCTGCAGCAGATCGCCGCCCGGCGGCCCGGGACTGAATCACACGTGATGCAGATCGAGGTAAGGACGAACGGCGAAACGGAGGCGATACATACGTTTCCGCCCGGGCGGATTATCGTCGGTCGCTCCCCCGACAACGAGATCTATATCAAGAGCAAGTTCGTCAGTCGCCACCACATGCAGCTCGTTTGCGATACCGAGCGCTGCGTGATCGAGGACCTGAACAGTACCAACGGCGTGTTCATCGGCGAGGCCCAGGTCAAGAAGCGCGAGCTAAGCAGCGGCGATGTCATAACGCTCGGCATTCACGAACTGATCTATACCAACGTTGGCATGGGCGCCGAGGCGGATGCCGCGTCTGAAGGGGACTTCGAAGACACCCACGAGGACGTCCCGCCCATGGTCAACAAGGCGCCCGCAAGCCGGAAGCAGGGTTAGCGGCTAACCGCCGCGCCGGTGAGTTACGCGCGAATCACGCCGTTTCAGCAACACCACGAGGCCTCCGACCAGGCACACCACACCCGTGACGAAACAGATCGTCGGCCAGTACCAGTGGTTGACGTACATCGATGCGGATAGCGAGACGATACCGACGAGCAGGTAGAAGTACGGCAAGCTCTCGTAGATTGGCTTCGAAATCCACATGGCGCCTGAAAGGGAACCCCGGGGCAACCCATTGTCCATGGCCGCCGCACCCTCGTCCAGTGGGTCCGGACGGCGGTGTCGCCGGCGGCGTCTTCAGGCGAGGCGGAAAAGTCGCAATAGCTTCGCGAGTATCGAGTCGGAAAGCCCGTCCACGGACAGATCGGGCTCGAAATCGGCACTGTCGCAACGGATTGCCTGCGCCAGCGTCTGGGACCGGGCATCCATGTCTTTTTCGGTTATTGTGTTCTCGAACGCCATGATTTCTCTTCCTGGTTGAGACGTCCGGAACGATACCGCAGCCGGCGGGACGATGCGGTGAGATGCTTCACACGCCTTGAAATTCCGCGCGCGATTACCTTTATGTCAACAGTCGCATCGCGGCGACACCCGCGGTTTTGTACCTTCAGCGAGGCGCTTGCTGTCAGATACGGCCGGCTGGCCTAGGCGGTTCCACCCACGGTAAGTTCGTCGATCTTCAATGTCGGCTGGCCGACGCCCACGGGCACTGACTGGCCTTCCTTACCGCAGGTACCAACGCCGCCGTCCAGCTCGAGGTCGTTACCCACCATGGATATCTTCGTCAGGGCATCGGGGCCGTCACCGATCAGCATTGCGCCTTTGACGGGCGCCGTAATGACGCCGTTCTCGATCAGGTACGCCTCGCTCGCGGAGAACACGAACTTGCCCGAGGTGATATCGACCTGCCCGCCCCCGAAATTCGGCGCATAAAGGCCCTTCTTTACCGACGCGATGATCTCGTCGTGCTCGTGCGGGCCCGCGAGCATGTAGGTATTCGTCATACGCGGCATGGGCACGTGCGCATACGATTCCCGGCGCCCGTTGCCGGTCGGCGCAACGCCCATCAGTCGGGCGTTCAGCTTGTCCTGCATGTAGCCTCTGAGTACACCGTCCTCGACGAGCACGTTGTACTGCCCGGGGGTTCCCTCGTCGTCGATGGCGAGGGAGCCGCGACGATTCGGCAGGGTACCGTCATCGACGATCGTGCACAGCGGCGCCGCAACGCGCTGGCCGACCTTGCCCGAAAATGCGGAAGTCCCCTTGCGGTTGAAGTCTCCTTCCAGTCCATGACCGACGGCTTCGTGCAGCAGGATACCCGGCCACCCGGGACCGAGCACAACGGGCATCGTGCCGGCAGGCGCCGGTACGGCCTCGAGCGCGACGGTGGCCTGGCGCACGGCTTCCCGCGCGTATTCCATGGGGCGGTCGCCCGACAGGAAGTAATGCAGGTCAGACCGCGCGCCGCCACCGGCATAGCCCTGTTCCCGACGCCCGTCCTGCTCGAGGATCACACTAACGTTGAAACGCACCAGCGGCCGCACGTCGGCGGCAAGGGTGCCGTCAGAACCTGCGATGAGCACGAGATCCTGGCCGCTGGTCATGCTGATGATCACCTGCTCCACACGCGAATCGAGGTCACGCGTTGCAATGTCGATGCGCGCGATCAACGCCGTCTTTTCCGCGTCGCCTGCGCTGATGGTCGGGTCGGCAACGGGATACAGGGACGCCGTGTCACCCCGCTGCCATGCCGGCACGCGCCTGCTTTCGCCCTGTCTTGCTATCGCGCGCGCGGCGCCGGCTGCGTGCTCGAGCGCCGGGAGCATCAGTTCGTCGGAATAGGCGAAACCCGTCTTCTCGCCGCTCACGGCACGTACGCCGACACCCTGATCCAGGTTGAAACTGCCCTCGCGGATGATCCCGTCTTCGAGGGTCCAGCTCTCCTGCCGCGATACCTGGAAATACAGGTCAGCGTAATCGACGCCACCGCGAAGGATGCTGCCGAGCGTCCTGCTGAGATGACGCTCCTCCAGCCCGGCCGGGGCAAGCATGTCGGCCATTACCGACTCGATTTGATCTGCTTTGTTGCTCAAAGTTACTCCTGCAAGCGCCGATTCGCGAGGGCCGGAAAGCTCTTGCGCAGCTCATCCGGCGACCCCGGCTCGATGTCGGCCATGACCGCGCAGTTTCCTGACGGCTGTTCGGCGAGTATTCGTCCCCACGGGTCCACGATCAGCGAGTGACCGTAGGTCTCGCGGTTGTCCGGGTGTGTACCGAACTGCCCCGGAGCGATGACGTACGCGAGGTTCTCTATAGCGCGGGCACGCAATAGCGTATGCCAGTGCGCGGCACCCGTCACGGCCGTGAATGCCGCAGGCACCGTAAACACGGTTGCGCCGGCATCGACGAGGTTCCGGTACAGTTCGGGAAAGCGCAGATCGTAGCAGATCGTCAGCCCGACGCGCCCTGCCGGCGTGTCGGCTGTCATTGGCTCGTCCCCTGCGTACATCGAGTGAGACTCGCGATAGGACTCATCGCTGTCAGGCAGGTCGACGTCGAACAGGTGGATCTTGCGATAGATAGCTTTGGTTTCGCCACGATCGTCGACTACGACGCACGCACCGTAGACTCGCCCCGGCTCGGGTGACTCGAGCGGCATGCTGCCGCCAATGATCCACATGCCGTGCCTGGCCGCATTGTCGGCGAGGAAATCCTGGATCGGGCCAGTACCGGGCTGTTCCGCATGCTTTGCTTTGTCGCGCCCGCGCTCCGGCATGAGCGCAAAATTCTCGGGCAGCACCGCGAGCGTGCAACCGTCCGCAGCGGCGTCGGACAAAAGCCGCCCCGCCAGCTCGAGGTTCTGCACCAGGTCGGCGCCACTATTCATCTGCATGGCCGCTATTCGCACGATGGGTTCCCTGTCCGGCATTCCTTCGTCACGGGATTCTACTCTGATTCCAGGAGACACCCGGCCAGCTCGGCGCGCGATGTGAAGTCAGCAGCACCGGTACTTTCGATGACAGGATCATCCCACGGCCCGTCGATCGCGTAATACACCTGGCCCATCTCCTGGAGCGGCTTCTTGAAGATCTGCGAGAAAATCAGCAACGCAGCCGCAATCTGCGGCCCGGCAACGACCGCGCCCACGACGGGAAGTGTATTGCCGAAGTTGGCGGCTACGACGGCGGCCTGTTCGTATTCCAGCTCTGTCAGGCTGGCGCGACCAATGATGGCGATGTTGGCAGCCGGACCTTCCAGGGACAGGTTACAGGTGTAGGCTTCCCCGTCGACGATGCGGAACGTGCCGTCGATCTTGTCGAACCCGAAGCCCTTGTCGAACACGTCGGTGAAGTCCAGCGACAGGCGGCGCGGCAGTGCAACGATACTCATCAGCCCGAACAGACGCCCCGCCCCTGGCTCGATTTCGTCAAGCTGGCCCGCACCGAAGCGCACCTGCACGTCGCCATCGAGCGAGTCGAACACGTCGGCTCGCGGCCCTCCGGACCAGCTCACGTCGAATAGCATCGTCATGTCGTTGCTAACGATGCCCGGCGCGTAATCGAGGCGCTGCATCGTCGTCTTGACGTCGTTGCTCGTGAGCGTTGCCATGAGATGGCTGCGGTATCCTGTCGGATCGCTGGGTTCCGCAACCCAGCGGGCGCTGCCGACAGCCTCGAAGCTTGCGTCGCGAGCGACGAATGTGTCGGCGACGAGGCCCCCGCCCCTCCGGGCGAACTGCGTTTCGACGGCTCCCAGGAATCGATTGCCCAGCGCGAACTCCGCGGCCTTGAGGGTGACAGGCGGCAGTGTTCGTGGATCGATCTGTTCACGCTCCCCGACCACGTCCTGCTCGTCGTCGCCAGGCAGTATCAATCGTTCCATGTCGAGAACCACGGCGCGGTTCGCCCCGAGGTCATAAGGCACGAATACAGAACCCGTTACCTGTTCACCTTCGAACTGCACCAGCCAGTCGCGAGCGCTGCGATCGACCCGGACCCGGTGATTCTCCAGGTGCTGGCCGAGCAGGCGCAGACTGTCGACATTGACATCTACGGATCGTATCCGGTCGGCCGTGCCGGTGCGCTTCTCATCGGCGCGCGACAGCCGCAGCCACTCATCGAAGCGGAGGTCCTCGACGTTGCCGCGAATGTGCAGCCCGCGTGTCTCGGCATCGACCAGCGCCCCTCCGCCCAGCGCCAACGTGCCGCGTTCCAGGTCCCATGCGCTGCCGTCGCGCGCAAACGCGACCTTCCAGCTCACGCCGCCATCGGCTTCCCCGCGACTTTCGATTCGCTGGCCACCGGGCATGAACGCAATTTCGCCCGCGATGCTCGCAACCTCATCCCGAGGCTTCAGGAACGGCTCCGGGAGATCGACCATGAGACCGACGAGTTCGCTCTCCATGCGAACGGTGAACGGCACGGGCTGCTCGCTGCCACCACGCGGAAACAGCAAATCGACGGCATAATCCGTCTCGCCATCCACCAGGCCGGCGACCGGTAGCCCGAGGCCGTCCGTCAGCCCCTGCGCGTCCACGCTGCCGCGGGCGCGCGCGATCACCTGGAACCGGGGCAGTTCTTCGGGGGCGTCGTCGACTTCGATCTCGACGGGGTGGCCGAGGAACATCCCCCCGAGCGCCTCGCTCGTTACACTGTCGCGGTCGATGGTCACGACGCCGTTCAGTCCCGTCACGGGCGGGTCGAAGCCTTCGACCTGCAGGCTACCTTCGTTGCTGACGATCCGGGCCGTGAACGTGAAATTGCGCCAGTCCGTGATCGGCACCATGAGATCGAGTTTGAATGCCGCGTCGCCGGAAACCCTGACGCGCCGCAGATGGCCGCCGAATACTTTCGCAATCGGGCTGCTCTGCGTGTAGTTGTAAAGTGATTCCAGCGTACCAGTCGAATAGGAGTCGATCGTCAGCACCGGCTTGCGCAGATCGTCGATCTCGACCTTCGCATCCACCACCTCGCGGCCTCGGTTGATCGAGCGATTGCGCTCGGTATAAAGGCGCGTGTTGTCGAGAACCACGTCCATGTCGATGATTTCGGCCGCCGGCCAGTCCGGCAGGAACCTGAAGGTCGTGTCCCGGACAGTCGCCTCGAGCAGGAAGCGACCTTCCCCGCCGTCGAACGGAAATTTGTCGAGCGGGCCGTACAGGCGGGTCGTACCGCTCGGTATGCTTCCCGACACCAGTGCATACTGGAACCAGTCGTAGAGTTTCCGGTGCATGACCTGCCCGGGAATGAAGCGCTTGGCGGAACTTATGTCATCGATACTCCACCGGGACACGAGATCGATGACCGGCGCCTTCCCCTTGTCCAAGGTGACCTGAATACTGCTCTGGCTCTCGAGGTCGGTATTGCCGATCACGATGTTATCGGACAGAACGGTGATGCGCTCGCCGCTGCGCCGCCAGATCACGGTCCCGCGGGCATTGTCGATCGGAACGGACTCTTCCAGGTGACTGCCGAGATCGACCATCATATCGCGGGACCGGATCTCGAGCCGGCCACCTGACCAGTCCGCGCGCAGCCGGCCGGTAAATCCTCGGACACCGGGACGATCATCCTGCGCAGCGATCCCGGCACTCTCGAGGTCTGCCGAGATTGCATAGCGCGGCGATTCCGTGTGCATATCCGAGACCGTGGCGACCAGGCCACGAACCACACCGTCTGGAGCCAGCCCGTCGAGCAAATCTTCCTGTTCTTCGGGCAGCAGCGGCGCAAACAGCTGCAGATCGCCAAGATCGAGATAATCGCCCCTTGCATCCAGCATCACGATCGAGCCCTCGCTATCGATGCTCGTTTCGAGCTTGAGCGATGATTCGGGCCATGTTCCCGACGGGCTGTCGATCTGAAAATCGTCCGCGACGGCGAGCCAGCCGTCGGGATCTCGACGATACTCGAGGCGACCGTTCATGGAGAATTGCTCGCGCGCGCCGATGCTGACCTGGTCCAGAGAAAACTCCACTGCCGCACTTCGGATTTGTCCCCCGACCCAGGCGAACGAGGCATCGATATCGCCACCACCGGATGTAATGGGCCAGCCATGCGAAACATCGAGCGCCGCGATGCCGGCCAGGTTGAGATCGCTTGCGTCGACCGAGACGTCCCATCCGGTGCCATTCCCGGTTCCTTCGAGCAACTGCGTCGCAGCAACGCGCAGCTGCCTTCCCAGCGATTCGGGAAGCGCCACCGTGCCGCCCAGGGTTAACCTTTGTTCCTCGCTGCGCACATTCAGGCGGCCGATCTCGAAAGGCTTGGGCTGTTCTTCGCCGGGCAGGATCAGCGTCAGCTCGACGTCTTCCGCGACGACTTCGATGTCGGCGAGCTCACCCGTGTCTGCGCTCTGCACGATCGGCAGATTCCTCGCCGCGATTCCCTGGATCCACCATTCACCGTTCGGCAGCTGGCGCACCTCCACGCTCGTACCGCGGATTACCACGCGATTGACGACCAGTGTTCTATCGGCAAGCAAGCGCGTCAGGGCAACACCGATACTTACCTGTTCCGCGGCTATAACCCGCGACAGCGGCGCACCACGGGTCAACTCAGCGTCATAGAACTCCAGCTGCGGTCCGCTGAGGCCCCAGCGGGCGTCCATCCCGGAAAAATTCACCTGCATGCCGATGGCGGCACTGGCCCAGCTCTTGATTTCGTCCTGGTACTCGGGAAGGCGCGGCAGGAACAGTCGGAAAAGACCAACGGCGATGGCGAGCAGGATCACGACGCCTGCCGCCAGGTAGGCGAAGAACTTGAGCAGCCGTTGCAGAAATTTCTTCATCGGAAGCCGCGCATCGCCCTACATCAGGACGACATCGAATTGATCCTGCAGGTAGAGCGATTCCGTCTGCAGGCGTATCGACTTGCCAGTCTGCTCCCCGAGAACGGCGAGGCTCTGCGCCTGCTCATCGAGCAGCAGCTCGATAACGTCCTGGTGTGCGAGAACAAGTGCCTCGTCGAAATCGAACTGGCGTGCCTGGCGGATGATTTCCCGAAAGATCTCGAAGCACACGGTCTCGACTGTGAGCACGAAACCGCGGCCCTCGCAGCTGGGACAGTCCTCGCAGAGGATGTGTTGCAGGCTTTCGCGCGTGCGCTTGCGCGTCATCTCGACGAGCCCGAGCGGGGATACGGGCGTTATCTGGTGACGTGCGTGATCACCCTCGAGCGACTGCTCGAGTACTGCGAGCACGTTTTCCCGGTGGGACAGCTCTTCCATGTCGATAAAGTCGATGATGATGATGCCACCAAGGTTGCGTAGCCGGAGCTGCCGGGCGATGGACATCGCAGCCTCCAGGTTGGTCCGGTAGATCGTTTCCTCGAGGTTGCGATGGCCTACGTAGGCACCCGTGTTGACATCGATCGTCGTCATCGCCTCCGTCTGGTCGAAAATGAGGTAGCCACCGGACTTCAATGGAATATTTCTGTCCAGCGCCTTGCGTATCTCGTCCTCGATGCCATGCAGGTCGAATATCGGCCGGCGCCGCTGGTAGTGCTGCAGCCGCGCCTCGACGCCGGGAAGGAAAGTGGCTGCGAATTCGTGCATCGCATCAAAGTCCGGCTTCGAATCCACCAATATGGTTTCCACGTCACTCGTTGCGAGGTCGCGAAGCACGCGTAGCGGCAGCGACAGGTCCTCGTTTACCAGGTGTTTTACATTGCCGTTCCTGCACCGTTCCTGAATGACGCCCCAGAGCCTGATCAGGTACTCGAGGTCCGCTTCCAGCGCATCACGGCCGGCACCTTCGGCTACCGTGCGCACGATGGCGCCGCACTCGAGACCGTGTTCAGCCAGCAGTTCCTCGACGAGCAGGCGCAGACGCTCGCGCTCGCCCTCCTGGTCGATGCGCGCGGAAATACCGACACTGGTGCTCCGCGGCAACAGGACCAGGTGGCGCGACGGGAGCGTGATAAACGTCGTAAGCCTCGCGCCCTTGTTGCCCAGTGGGTCCTTCACGACCTGCACCAGCAGGCTGTCCCCTTCTCTCACGAGCTCCCGGATGTCGGGCAGTACTTCGGCCGTGGCGTCCGCCGGTTCGCCGTTGCGCGCTATGTCGGACGCGTGCAGGAAAGCCGTGCGATCGAGGCCGATCTCGACGAACGCGGCCTGCATGCCGGGCAGGACGCGAGACACCCGGCCATTGTAGATATTGCTTATCAGGCCGCGGCGCGCCGTGCGTTCGATGAAGATTTCCTGCAATACGCCATTCTCGAGCAATGCTGCCCGGGTTTCCGATGGAGATACATTGATCAGGATTTCCTCTTTTCGCGACTCGTCGCTCATATGGCGTCCTTCAGTTCAGCACGCGGCTGGATGCCGGCCGCACGCAGCAGTTCGGCAGTCTCATGGACCGGCAGGCCGACCACGCCGGTGTAACTCCCCGCGATCTCCTCTACGAAGTCACCGGCAAGACCCTGAATGGCATAGGCGCCGGCCTTGCCGCGGGGTTCCCCACTTTGCCAGTAGTCGAGCGCCTCGTCAGGACCGATCTCGCGAAATTTCACCTCGGTCACGGAAAGCGCGCTGACGGTCGAATCGCCAGACCGCACGGCGACGCCGGTCATGACCTCGTGACGCCGCCCCGATAACGCCGTCAGCATGCGCAGGGCATCCGCCCTGTCGGCGGGTTTTCCGAATACCTCGCCATCGAGCACGACGGCCGTGTCGGCACCCAGGACCACGGTGCCGGGCCCGCTATCCACGGCGCTCGCCTTCTCCACGGCGAGGCGTACTACCATGATATCCGCGGATTCGCCCGGGTGTTGCCGTTCATCGACGTCGACACCCGCGGCAGTGAATTCCAGGCCCATGCGCTCGAGAATCTGCCTGCGCCGGGGCGACGATGAAGCCAGGTGCAGCTTTGGAACCGACATGAGCGACTCGAATAGTCTTCAGGCGCGATGGTAGGGGTGGCCGGTCAGCAGTGACCACGCCCGGTACAGCTGCTCCGCGAACAATACCCGCGCCAGGCCATGAGGCAAAGTCAGGTTCGAGAGCGACCAGACGAAGTCGGCGCGGCTGCGGCAGTCCTCGGAGATACCGTCAGGACCGCCGATGACGAAGCACAGGTCCCGGCCGTCGCTCTGCCAGGCCGACAACTTTCCTGCCAGGTCCCGGCTCGTCGGCTGCCTGCCTTTCTCATCAAGCAGCACGACCTGCTCGGTCGCCGCGATCTTGCCGAGTATTCGCTGGCCCTCGGTTTCGACCGCCCGCTGCGCGTCGTCGGACTTGCTGCGTTTTTCGGTCGCAATGACATCCAGCCTGAATTTCCACTGTGGCGGGAAGCGGCCGGTGTAGTCGCGGACCGCATCGTCAACCCAGGCCGGTTGGCGCTCACCGACCGCTAGCAGCCGTATGTGCACGGCGAAATTCTCCCGGATGTCCTGGTGGATGCGCCTTACCGTTCCGTCGCGGCAAGGTCTCCGGCCGGCCGCAGCGACCAGAGTTTTTCCAGGTTATAGAACTCACGCACTTTCGGCAGCATGACATGCACGAGCGTGTCCTGCAGGTCGAGCAATACCCATTCGCCGCCACTCTCGCCTTCCACGCCGATCGGCTTGTGTCCTGCTTCGGACGCCTTTTCGATCACATTTTCGACCAGGGCCTGCACGTGGCGCGTCGAAGTGCCGCTTGCAACCACCATATAGTCGGTGACGGTCGTCATGTCGCGGACATCGAGCTTGACGATGTCTTTTCCCTTTATGTCCTCGAGTGCCTCGACGACCAGGTCGCTCAGTTGCTCGCTATTCATGCGTGCTGCTCATTTTCATACGTTATCGGCCTCCTCTCTTACTGACCTGAACTTGCGTAACACGAACTCTCCAGGATCACGTCGCGGACGGAATCGGGCATCAGGTAACGCGGATCGTATCCGCCGGCCACCAGGCTCCTGATATCAGTCGACGCGATTTCCAGCTGCGTGACCGCGTGGACATAAATGTTGCCCTGCAACCTCTCATGGAGGTCTTCGGCGCGGCGCGTCCTTTTTTCACGCAGCAGGATGCCCAACGCCCCGTCATCCGGTACCCGCCATCCCGGCCTGTGGGCCACTACTATGTGGGCGAAATCCAGGATTTCATCCCAACGATGCCAGGTCGGCAGCCCGAGAAACGCGTCCATCCCCGTAATCAGACACAAGGAACGGTCGGGAAATTCCCCCCGAAGGCTGACAAGGGTATCGACGGAGTACGACGGACCCTCCCTGTGGAGCTCACGATCGTCGACAATGAAATTGGCCTCATTTCGCGTTGCGAGGCGCACCATCTCGAGCCGCAGCAACGATGTGGCGAAGGTTACGCCGCGATGAGGCGGGTCGCCGCAAGGGATGAATCGCACCTCGGCAAACCGCAGTGTCTGGAGCAGCTCGAATGCCGTTCGCAGGTGACCATAGTGAATCGGATCGAACGTACCGCCAAGAATGCCGATCGGCCTCATCGGCAACATGCTCCTGCCGACGCGCCGCTCATGCCGCCTTCCGGCCTGCGAATGCGAGTTCGAGTACGATCTCGTTCGCCAGCTGCCAGGGATCGGCGCGCAACTGACCCTTCGCAGCGGCATCGCCCCGGCCGACAGCTTTCAGTAAGCGATGAAATGTGCCGTCCGGCGCACGGCTGATACAACTCCGGACCAGTCCCTGCCGGTTGCGCCAGACCCTCGCCTTCTGCATGGCGGAGCCCAGATCAACGCGTTGTCGCACCGCGTCCGAAAGGCCGGCAAGGAGGCGCAGCTCCCGGCCGAGTGCCCAGAAGACAATGACCGGCTCCACGCCTTCCGCCTGCAATCCACCAAGAATCCTGATGGCGCGACGCGCATCTCCTTCGAGGGCTGCGTCTACAAGCTTGTAGACATCGTATCGACTGCTGTTTGCTACGGCATTGGCGACGTCCTCGGCAGTGACGGTGCCTTCGCCCAGGAGCAATCGCAGCTTCTCGATCTCCTGGTTCGCAGCAAGCAGGTTACCCTCCACCCTGTCGGCGATAAGTCCCGCCGCGGTGCGGTCCGGCTGCAATCCGGCGGCGCGCATGCGTGCAGCAATCCATCCCGGCAGCTCCCTGACACCGACGGGCCAGATGGGCAGGAACACACCGTTCGCGTCGAGCGCCTTGACCCACTTTGCCGACGTAGCGTTCCTGTCGAGCTTCGGTGCACTGACAATCAACATGAGTTCGGGCCCGAGGCGCTCGATGAGCTCCACGATCGCACTGCTGCCCACCCTCCCCGGTTTGCCGGTCGGGAGCCGCAACTCGATGATGCGTTGCTCGGCGAACAGAGACAGGTTCGAACTCGATGCAGAAAGGCTCGCCCAGTCGAACCACTGCGTGGCAACGTGAGACTCGCGCTGGCTAAAGCCTTTTTCCCTCGCCGCCGCACGGATACTGTCGATAGCTTCCGAGACGAGCAAATGCTCATCGCCGGTCACTAGGTAGCACGGCGCCAGGCTGTTCTTGAGGTAGGAAGAGAGCTGGTTTGCCTGGATTTTCACGCAATCAGTCGCTGCTGCACTTGGAATCGATCATACAGGGGCACTTCCCGATGGCAAGCTCGCAGCAGGCATCAACCGACCTGGTCCAGGCTTATCGATTCGCCTTCGAGCAACACCGGTATGCCGTTGCTAACCGGGTACGCGAGTTTCTCGTCGTCGGTTATCAGTGCCGCGTCGAGCGGCTCCGTCAGCACCGTTCCGTCGCGATTCGTGATCCCGCCGGACTCGATTGCCGCGTTCACGCGGGCGAGCGCATCGCGCCCGGCAACGTTGAGTCCCTTGTGCGTCACGGGGCAGCGCAGGATGGTCAGAAGTCGCTTGTCCATGAGTTCCTTTAAAGCGTCCTGTCGTCGTTAGTAAGTTATTGTTTTACAAACTCTTGCGGTGGATATTGTTATACTATATCATTTCAATATTCGGCAGGCGCTCAGCCTGCCACCAGCATAACGGCATCCCCAGATGAATCAAACACCCGCGAAATCGACGGACTGGCTCGACGGCGCAGCAATCGGGCTCTCCGGCCTGTGCCTGTTGCACTGCCTCGCGCTGCCGTTCTTCGCTGGCGCCCTGCCGATGCTGATGCCGTTCAGCGAAAGCCATTTGCACGCCCAGGTGCTGTATTTCGCCGTTCCCCTGAGCGCGGTTGCCATCGGTATCGGTTATGCACGGCACAGCAACCCGCGCGTCGTACTGGCCGCCATCGCGGGCCTCAGCCTGCTGGTCGTTGGTGCAACGGTCGCCCACAGCAGCCTCGGTGTCGTTGCCGACCGGACGTTCACGATCAGCGGCTCGCTCGTGCTCGCCGGCGCCCACCTGTGGAACGGGCTGCTGTCCCGCAGGCATCGCTGCATTACCGTCTGCGACTGAGCGTCTCCACGAGTTCCCGGTTATTGCAGGCTTCAGCTGCGGCGATAGCGCGCGGCAGGTCCGCACTCAATGGCCGAAACGCCTCATCGACGGCAACACAACGCAGCATCAGCTTGACCGCGGCAAGCTGCTCGCCATTTGCCAGCAGGCGGCCGAGATACTGTTGCGCCAGCAGCAGGCCGGGATAGGTGTCCTCCCATCGCAACATCTGCTCCAGGTACCAGCGCCATGCCTCATCGGGATCCGGGTCGTTCCGAAGTGACGTGTATATGTGCTCGAGACCGCCGTCGCGGTTACCGCGACTCAGAAAGCCGTATGCGTGATTCAATACGCGCGTTCGATCAGCCGCCTCTGATGTAAGCGTCTCCACAGGATCGGGCAGCACGCCACCGGGGAGTTCCATCTCGTCTATCAGGCCCGCACTTCGAGTGACCGCGCCCACGACGGCGAAGAAGGCGGCAAGCAGGTAGACCTCCAGTAGCGACCGCGCCCACAAGGGCAGGAAGTCCAGCGTCATCGGCACCGCGACGACGAGTATTGCAGCGACCGGCGCGTAGGCGTAACTGGCGCCACTGCCGCGAATGAAGCTGCGGATCGCCCTCGGATCGACGCTCTGTAACGGTGAATGCGTGATGACGAGCACGCCGATGATCGCGGGCAGGACCAGGCTGCCGAGTAGCGCGACCACGAGCGCCGCCGCAGCGCCGAACGCCTGCATGGACTCGACGACCAGGAACCCCAGGAACACTACGGGAACGACGGGGAACAGCGTCCAGGCGTTACCGACCAGCGTGAAGTACTCGATGCCCGGTGGAGATGCGTCGCGGTCCCTGGCACGGGCCTCGGCGATCATCGTCAGATAGCGCAGGTACGCCGGGACGACGGCGATTGCGAGCCAGAGGCCGAGCACGCCCGCCTGCAACGCCAGCAGGATCAGCAGGACGAATGTCGCCAGCGCGATGAGCGTGTCGGAGGAACCGGCCGGATAGGCCAGCTCACGGAGGAACTCACGGGGACTCATGGTGATCGTGATTATCGTCCGGCAGTGGATCGTAGCCACTCCCGCCCCATGGGTGACAGCGGCCAATGCGCTTTGCTGCCAGCCACGAGCCCTTGAACACACCGTACTTCTGCAAAGCCTCGATCGCGTATTCGGAGCAGGTTGGCTGGAACCGGCAATTCATCCCCAGCCACGGGGAGATCGCGACGCGGTACAGCTTGACGAGGCCGATCAGCGGCCACGACAGTGCCCGGCTGAGCACATTGGCCATCAGCTCGCCTGCAGAGCCCTGGTTGCGAAATCGCGGATGGCACCGAGCATCGACGCCAGCCCATTGCTGCGGGTCGGGCTCAGGTGCGCTTCGAGCTGCAGCGCCTTGACGAAATCCGGCGGCGTGTCGAGGATGTCCTGCGGCGTCTTGCCGCTGTAAATCCGCAAGAGCACGGCAATGAGGCCGGACACGATTGCGGCGTCGCTGATTGCCCTGAACTCGAGGCGGCCGTCTTTTTCGTCAGCCACGAACCAGACCTGTGACTGGCAGCCACGGATCTTGTTGGCGTCGACGCGGTCCGCTTCCGGGAACTCCGGCAGCCGCCGGCCGAGGTCGATCAGGTACTGGTAACGATCCATCCAGTTGTCGAAGAACTGGAACTCCTCTATGAGTTCCTGCTGCGCTGCGGCTACTTCGCTGCTCATCGCCTGTTCACGCCCTGCGCCAGGTCGTACCGCCGGGCCCGTCCTCGATCTGGATACCGGCTTCCGCCAGCCTGTCGCGCAACGCATCCGCAGCCGCGAAATCTTTCGCGGCACGGGCCGCATTACGCTTCTCGATCATTTCGTTAATGGCATCGGCAGATAATTCGCCCTCACTATCACCCGCAAACCACTCCTCCGGATCGCTCCGCAACACGCCAAGCAGCTCGCCTGTCGCGAACATCGTGGCCGCAAGCTTCTTCCTCTCCTCCGCGCCTGTGGCCTTGTTGAGTTCCCTGGCCAGGCCGAAGAACTCCGCCATCGCTTTCGGTGTATTCAGATCGTCTTCCAGGGCCTCCACCACGGACGTTAGAGGCTCCGCTGCCGCAATGGCCGCCTTCGGGACATCGATACCGCGTACGGCCCCGTACAGGCGATCCAGCATCCTGCGTGCGGATTCGACGGTCTCGTCGGACCAGTCCAGCGGCTGGCGATAGTGGGCGCTGAGCAATGCCAGTCGAATCACCTCGCCGGGGATCGACTCGATGAGATTGTGCACGAGCAGGACATTACCCAGCGACTTCGACATCTTCTCATGATCGATAGACAGGAAGCCGTTGTGGACCCAGTAACGCGCGAAATCCTCGCCATCATGGGCGCAACAGCTTTGCGCGAGTTCGTTCTCATGATGCGGAAAGATCAGGTCCTGGCCGCCGGCGTGAATGTCGATCGTCGTACCGAGATGTTTCTCCGCCATCGCCGAGCACTCGATGTGCCAGCCTGGCCGTCCTCGTCCCCATGGTGAATCCCACCCCGGCAACTCCGGGGTGGATGGTTTCCAGAGGACGAAGTCGTGGGCATTTCTCTTGTACTCGGCAACCTCGACGCGCGCACCCGCGATCATCTCCCGCAGGCTGCGCTTGGAGAGCGCGCCATAGTTGTCGTAGGCGGCAACGTCGAACAGGACGTGGCCTTCCGATTCGTACGCGAAGCCCTTCTCGACCAGGGCCTCGATCATCGCGATCATGTCGGAAATATGCTCGGTGGCGCGCGGCTCGACGTCAGGCGGCAACACACCGAGTGCCGCCATGTCCTCGTTGTAGATCCGCATGTACTTCTCGGTGATCTCGCCAATCGGCCGGCCCGTCTCTATGGATGCCGCGTTGATCTTGTCGTCGACGTCGGTGAAGTTGCGCGCGAACTTCAGTTCGTAGCGGCGCCTAAGAACGCGCGCCAGAAGATCGAACACCACCGCCGGCCGTGCGTTGCCGATGTGTGCGTAGTTGTAGACCGTCGGGCCACACAGGTACATCGTCACCTTGTCGTCGTCGAGAGGTTCGAAGGCAACTTTCCTGCCCATCCGGGTATCGTGCAGCTTGATCGTCATGGCTGGTCAGTTTGTTCCGAAGAGTCGCGGCTTGCGTAAGTCCAAAGGCGCCAATGATAGCAATATTGCCGAGTCCCGCAGACCCCTGTAATCTGCCGTTCCCCATCAGAACCCGAAGGAGCCGGCGATGTCGGGCAATGCCGTCAAGTTTCAGCCTCGCGAATCGATCGAACAGGTAGAGGAAGGCAGTGATCTTGCGCCCAAATTCGATGACCGCGGTCTGATTACCGTTGTGACGACCGACGCACAGTCCGGCGAGCTGCTCATGCAGGGCTACATGAACGCAGAGGCACTCGCGCTGACGATCCAGACCGGCGAAGCGCATTACTTCAGCCGCAGCCGCCAGGTTCTCTGGCACAAGGGAGCTACCAGCGGATTCGTCCAGCGCGTCCGGGAATTGCTGGTGGACGACGACCAGGACTGCATCTGGTTGCGTGTCGACGTCGAAGGCGGTGCGAGCTGCCACGTGGGCTACCGCAGCTGTTTCTACCGTCGCGTACCGACGGGGAAGGAATTCGGTGCTACCGAGGTGAATGGCCGCGTCGACCTGGTCTGGACCGATAGTGAAAAGGTCTTCGACCCGGAAGAAGTCTACGGCGACGCCCCGAACCCGACCATCCTGTAGCCGGGTATGCCCGACCGGGCGGCTCAGTCGGGCGCCCGGTAACTCGAGTAGTAGTTGACGAGCGCCTCGAAGTCGGTACGGTCCAGCTGCTGGATCTCGTGAGCCATCGCATCCAGTAGCGGCTCGCGCTTGCCGCCGAAGTAGGACTGGATTGCGTAGCGGATGTAATCCGGGCGCTGCCCGTGCAAAGGGATCCCGATCGCATAGGCAACATCTTCATCGTGTGGTGGAAGATGGCAGGAGCCGCAATGCCTCTCGTGCAGGACGGCGCCACGCGCCGCAAGCTCGGCATCGAATTTCTCGAGGTTATAGTTCCTTACCAGGCGGGAGAAGTATTCGGCGGCGGCCGTCACCTCGGCTCCGGACAGTGTCGCCACGGTCTCGCACATGCGCGGTTCCCTGACACATTGCCTCGCTCCGTCGATGTAGGCGTATATCGCTTCTTCGATATGGGCACCTGGAATCCCGGCGATCACCGGATACATCGGATCGGCCTTGCCCATGCCGTCGGCGCCGTGGCATTCGAAGCACTTCTCCAACACGGCCTCGGCGCCCGGGGCCGGTGTGGACAGGAGCATAGCCGCAAGGCAAGACAGGAATCGCAATGAGCGGCGGCGCATACTGGTATCTCCTTTCGTCAAGGCGGATCCCACGCTTAGGACCTTACTATGGCACCCTCAGGCACCGGAATACGTATGTTCCAAAGGCGAGAGTCAGTCCGGCTTTGTGGCTACCGCCGCGGTGAACACCACGTCGGTCGAGCTGTTCAGCGCCGTCTCGGCTGAGTCCTGCAGCACGCTGATCACGAAACCGACCGCCACGATCTGCATCGCGACATCATCGGATATGCCGAACAGGCCGCAACTGAGCGGTATCAACAGCAGCGAACCGCCCGCAACGCCCGACGCGCCGCAGGCTGACAGTGCCGCAACCACGCTGAGCAGCAATGCCGTCGGCAGATCCACGCTGATACCGAGCGTGTGCGCCGCGGCGAGCGTCAACACCGTTATCGTGATAGCGGCACCGCCCATGTTGATCGTCGCGCCAAGCGGGATCGACAGCGCGTAGGTGTCCTTTTCCAGGTCGAGACGCTCGCACAGCGCCAGGTTGACGGGGATATTGGCGGCCGAGCTGCGCGTAAAGAATGCCGTGACTCCGCTTTCGCGCAGAGCCGTCATGACGATGGGGTAGGGGTTTCTGCGAGTCTTTACCCAGACGATTAGCGGATTGATGATCAGCGCCATGATCAGCATGCTGCTCAGCAGCACCGTGAGAATACGCGCATAGCCGGCGAGAGCCTCCATGCCAGACTCGGCGAGGTTGCCGGCAACGAGCCCGAATATGCCGATCGGCGCCAGGCGAATCACCATTCGGACAATATGCGTCACGGCGTCGGCAAGATCGGCGAGCATCTGCCGCGTCGAATCGGCGGCATTGTGAAGAAATACGCCCAGCAACACGCCCCAGACGAGGATGCCGATGTAGTTTGCCGTCAATATCGCATTGATTGGGTTGTCGACCAGCTTCAGCAGCAGCCCGCCCAGCACCTGGGTAATGTCCTGCGGCGCGGTTGCCGAGACTTCCGGGAGCTGCAGCGTGAGCTTGGTCGGGAACATCGTACTCATTGCGATCGCGAGCAATGCCGCGGCAACCGTTCCCACGAGGTACATGGTCACGATAGGACGAAGCTGCGCGGTGTGGCTTGCCCGCCGATTGGCAATCGCAGAGGCGACGAGTACCAGTACGAGCACCGGCGCAACAGCTTTCAGGGCCTGCACGAACAGGTTTCCCAGCACCATCGACGCAGCGCCAGCCTCGGGCGAGATCTGAACCAGCGTGACTCCCGCCGCTATGCCGACGGCAATCTGCAACACGAGGCTGCCGCTCATAACGCGGTTGATAATTGGTGGTGTTGCCATGATTTTCCCGGCAGCTGTAATCCCTAATGCCGACGGCGATACTCGCGGCGCCTGACGGCCGCTGGTTTCGGTTCCCGCTCCATGAGCGCCTTCGACTGGTATACGTATTCGATCGTTCCGATCAGCCACAACAGGTAGCCGATCAGTTCGATGAACTCCTCTACGGCGATCTTTATGATACGTGCGTATGCGTCGCCGAGCATAGCCTGCCAGAGAGGTTCGTGGCCGACCAGCATCGAGTAGGCGAACAGGATGACCGCGCCGGCGTAGATCAGCGTAAGTCCCGGGGATGGCCAGATCCTTGCGAGTGCGATGTTCAGTCGCTTCAGGTGCCTGTAGCAGTATGCGATCAATAATGCGCCGCAGATACCGGCAATGACCTGCCAGAGATTGTCGATCAGGTATTGATCGAAGAAGTAATGCAGCTCGCGAATCATGAAGACGAGGGCGAGTCCGCCGAACAGGAAGGCGAGCGGCCGCTGCGTGTGGCTGTGCCTCGCTACCCAGCCCATCAACAAACCGCAGGTCAGGAGAATCAGCAGCTGGATAACTTCGACCGCGGAAAACTCGCTGGTGCCGTACTCGTCGTTCCCGGACAGGAACTCCTGCAGGCGCAATGTGCCGGGATGGGCGACTTCGAGGCGCACCAGGATGGCCGTCAGCAGCGCTATGCCGAAGAAATAGAGAACGTAGCGAAACCAGGCCATGCCCGACTATACACCGCGCGGTATGTCTCTGTTAAGTTATTGATATATTGATGTATTTCAACTTTTTCGCAGAGAGAACGCCGGCACTCCCGAAGCATCGAGCAGCTTGCGATCGAGCAGCCAGGCGCGCGCATCGTCGGCATCGGACTCGAACCAGGCCTGGCTGCTGCCGAGCCGGAAACTGTAGCCCCACGCGTCCATGTCGCGCATCAGTCGGTCGCGACCCACGCCTGGAAGATAGTCGGCCAGGATGATCTGCAGGTAACACACGGCGGCCTCCTCCAGATCGTCTCCGCCCGCGTCGCGTTCGAGGCCAGAACGTCGCGACTCATCCATGCAGATTACGTGACAGGTCTCGTGGAGCAACGAGTGAATCGGTGTATCGAGACGGACAAAGACACAGCGCCTTACAATGCCGGCCTCCGGTTCACCCCAGAAGCTCCCGGTGATCGGCACATCGTCTTCGAGCAGGCGCAGGGACAGGCCGAACCTCGCGAGCAGTTGCGCTAGCTTACTGAAACGGACGTCGGCGACCGTCAATACGGTACTGCTGGCATTCACGGCCGGGTGTCAGATCGCGGAAATCTGTTTCAAAACGATGCGCACGAGATCGTCGACGATCGCATCCCGCATGACCTGTTCTTCCCGGGCTTTGCCGAGTACGAGGGTCGAGTCGTAGGTGTAGTCCCGCGTTAGCGTCAGTTCCTGCGGTTCGAGCAGGTCCTGTTCGCCGCTGGTGATCTCGTAGCGCACCGTGTAGAACACCTCGAACTCGGTCGGGACATTGCGCGCCGACACGGACAACACGCGCTGGTCGGTGAAGTCATAGAGAATCGTCAATGTCGCCGTTGCACCCGTCGGCGAGTCCAGCACCTCCACTCCGGCCGCCTGCAGGTTGCGACGCAGCTCTCGATAGAACTGGCTGAACTTGTCGGGTGTCGATATGTAGGTGCGCTGCATCGCAGCCGGCGTCGACGTCGCCCCCTGCAGGCTGAAGCCACATGCCGCTATCAGCGGCAACAACAATGCGACGAGGGTCCTATACAACGATATTCACCAGGCGGCCGGGGACCACGATCGTCTTCCGGACTTCCTTGTCCGCAATAAACCGCTGCGCGTTCGAATCGGCAAGAGCCTGCTCGATGATCGCCTGCCTGTCTGCGTCCGCCGCAACGGAAATCTTGCCGCGCAGCTTGCCGTTGACCTGCACGACGATCTCCACGAGGTCACGCGACAGTGCCGACTCGTCGACGGCCGGCCAGCGTTGGTCGACCAGGGCAGTCTGGTGCCCGAGCATTTCCCACAGCGCGTGACAGATGTGCGGAACAATTGGTGACAGCATCAATACCACCGCTTCGAGCGCTTCCCTCTCGACCGCCCTGCCCTGGTCGGACTCGTCTTCGAAGCGATTCACGGCATTCAGAAGCTCCATGGAGGCGGCAACGGCCGTGTTGAACATGTTGCGCCGGCCGATGTCGTCGGAGATCTTGCTTATGGTCTCATGGGTCTTGCGGCGCAAGTCCTTCTGTCCGGCATCGAGCGCAGAAGCGTCCAGCTCGCCGCTGGCGCCAGCGGCGACGTGCTTGTCGACCGCGGCCCAGAAGCGCTTCAGGAAACGCGAACTGCCCTGTACGCCTTCGTCCGACCACTCGAGGGCCTGTTCCGGCGGCGCCGCGAACATCATGAACAGCCGCACCGTGTCCGCACCGAACCTTGCGATCAGCTCCTGCGGGTCGACGGTGTTGCCCTTGTTCTTGGACATTTTCGCGCCGTCTTTCAGCACCATGCCCTGCGTGAGCAGGTTGGTGAAAGGCTCCGACGCCGCGCTCAGTCCTTCGTCGCGCATGACACGCTGAAAGAACCTCGAGTAGAGCAGGTGCAGGATGGCGTGCTCGATGCCGCCCGTGTACTGGTCAACGGGCATCCAGTACGCTTCGCGTTCGTCGAGCATCTTCCGGTCGCTGTCCGGGCAGGCGTAGCGTGCGAAATACCAGGACGACTCGACGAAAGTGTCGAACGTGTCAGTCTCGCGACGCGCAGCCTTGCCGCAGCGCGGACAGGTGGTCTCGTAGAAATCGGGCAGGTCCTTGAGCGGCGACCCATGGCCGGTGAACTCGACGTCTTCAGGAAGAACGACCGGGAGGTCTTCCTCCGGCACGGGAACGGCGTCGCAATCATCGCAATATATGATCGGTATCGGCGCACCCCAGTAGCGCTGTCGTGATACGCCCCAGTCGCGTAGCCGGTAGTTGACCGCGCGACGGCCGCGGCCCGTCTCTTCGAAGTAGCTCGCAATGGCGTCGAACGCAGTCACCGAATCCATGCCGTCGTAGTCACCGGAGTTCACCAGTACGCCGTAGTCGGTAAAAGCGCCCTCGTCGATGTCGATCCCGGTGCCGTCCGCGGGCGCGATTACCTGCTTGATATCCAGGCCGTGTTTCTTCGCGAACTCCCAGTCACGCTCGTCATGCCCGGGCACCGCCATGACCGCACCCGTGCCATAGCTCATCAGCACGAAGTTCGCGACCCACAGCGGCACCGTCTCCCCGGAGATCGGATGCACGGCATTGATTCCGAGCGCCATGCCTTTCTTCTCCATCGTTTCGAGGGAGGCTTCCGCTGCGTGCGACTTCCTGCAATCCTCGACAAAAGCCGCAATTGCCGGGTTATCCTGTGCCGCTTTCGTCGCAAGCGGATGCTCGGCGGCAACCGCCATGTAGGTGACGCCGAGCAAGGTGTCCGGACGCGTCGTATAGACCACCAGAGGTTCGTCCTCGCCCTCGACGTCGAACGAAAGTTCGACGCCTTCGGAACGCCCGATCCAGTTGCGCTGCATGGTCTTGACCGAATCCGGCCAGCCCGGCAGCTCGTCGAGCCCTTCGAGCAACTCGTCGGCATACGCCGTGATCTTCATGAACCATTGCGGGATCTCCCGCCGCTCGACCAGCGCGTCGGAACGCCAGCCGCGCCCGTCGATCACCTGCTCATTGGCGAGCACCGTCTGGTCCACGGGGTCCCAGTTGACGACCGAGTTCTTGCGGTACACCAGGCCCTTCTCGAACATCTTCGTGAACAGCCACTGTTCCCAGCGATAGTATTCCGGCCGGCAGGTCGTTACCTCGCGCGTCCAGTCATATGCGTAGCCGAGGCGCCGCATCTGATCCCGCATGTCGTCAATATTGTTGTACGTCCATTCGGCCGGCGGCACACCGCGCTTGATGGCCGCATTCTCGGCGGGCATGCCGAAGGCGTCCCAGCCCATTGGCTGTAATACATGCTTGCCCTGCATGCGGTGGTAGCGGGCGATAACGTCACTGATCGTGAATACCCGCACGTGTCCCATATGCAGCTTGCCGCTCGGGTACGGGAACATTGTCAGGCAGTAGAATTTCTCCTTATCGTCGTCTTCGAGCACTTCGAAGCAGCGCGACTCCTGCCAGTAATCCTGGGCGGCTTTTTCGACGGTTTCGGGGTTGTAGGGCGCACTCATTGACGGTCTTTTCCGTGCAGTCATCGAGACCGGGAAGCGTACAGCAACACGGCGGCGTTCGCAGCACGAGGCGAGCCGAATCGCCGGGCTCGGGTGAGGCTACAGCCTGGCGCTGCTTCGCACCCAGAAGCCGCCCAGGATCAGCACGCAGACGGCGAGGATGGGCAGGTTGCCGGTCATGACATACGGCGTGCTACCCTGCCTGGGCTGCACTTCCATCGTCATGGTGACGGCCTCGAACTGGGCGCCGGAATCCAGGATCTTCCCGGTGTGCGAGATGAACGCACTGATGCCCGTGTTCGTCGCCCGGATAGCCGCGCGGCCGACCTCGAGCGAGCGCATGCGCGCAATCTCGAGGTGCTGGTGCGGCGCAATTGAATCGCCGAACCAGGCGTCGTTGCTGACATTGATCAGGATCGACGCATCGGGCAACGCATATAGCTGCTCCGCCCCGTACGCGTCTTCATAGCAGATTGCGACGGCGAGCTTTGCGCCGTTGGCAGCTTCGAGCAGCGGCTGCACGGCGTCGCCCGCCGCAAGGTCGTTGTGCGGCAGGCTCATCATGCGCATCCACTCGCGCACGCTCGGCGGCACCGGGAAGTACTCGCCGAATGGCACCAGGTGACGCTTCCGGTATGTCTGGCGGCGATCGCCCGCAACCAGCATCACGCTGTTGTAGATTCTCTGTTCACCACGGCTGTCGTCGCGTTCCAGTATTCCGAACAGGATGCTTCGACCGGTGCCTCGCGTATCCGCCTGCAGCGCCTGGATGTAGGGTTCGACCCTGTCATCCAGGGACGGTATGGCGACCTCCGGCCAGACAACAATCTCGCTGTCAGTCGCCTGGTGCGCCGCGGCACGATAGAAGTCGAGCGTGGGCCGCAGGCGTTCGGGGAGCCACTTCTCCGCCTGCGAGATCCCGGCCTGGACGATCGTGCTTCTTACCGGGGGACCGGATGCTTCGGTCCACTCGAACACCTTCAGAATTCCACCACCCAGCAACGGCAGCACGAAGACCGCGAGCGCGAACGCGCGCTGCCGCCCGTCCGTCATGATTGCCACAAGGATAGCCGTCGTGCTGAGCATGGTCATGAACGATACGCCGTAAACACCGACCACCGGGGCCCACCCGGCGGCGAGCGAGTCCACCTGGCTGTAGCCGACCGCAAGCCAGGGAAACCCGGTGAGCACCCAGCCGCGCAGCCACTCGAGCAGGACCCAGGTTGCCGGCGCGACCAGCAACAACAGCCACGGCTCCCCCTGCGCGAAACGGCTGATAAGCCAGCCCGCCGCGAAGAAGTAGGCCGACATGATCAGGACCAGCCCGACCATGAGGATCAGGGCAATCCACGCCGGCGCCTCGCCGAAGATGACCACGGAGATGTAGATCCAGTAGGTGCCGGACAGGAACAGGCCGAAGCCGAAGCAAAAACTCAGCCACCCCGCATCCCGCGGTGACACGCTCAGGTAAACGTATAGCAGCGGGAGAAGCAGTACGGGCACGAGCAGCGACATCCCGAATGGTGCGAATGCCGTCGTCAGGAGGCAGCCGAGGAGAAACAGTATTCCCCGACTCGTCCACGGCCGATCCGCCGGCCACTGAAATACGGATCCGCGAAGTTCCACGGAGATCAGGTTTCGAGACGCTGGACGCGCAGTGCGCCGATACGGCGTTTGTCCGCCTTGGTCACCGAGAATTCGAAACCACCGAAATCGATGCTTTCCCCGCGACGCGGCAGGCGGCCGAGTTCGTGCATGACGAGGCCGCCGACGGTGTCGTATTCCTCGTCGCTCAACTCGCATTCGAAGAACTCGTTGAAATCCTCGATGCGCGTTAGAGCGCGGACCGCGAAACACGGCCTGCCCTGGCGATCGCCTTCCGGCCGGATGAACGCGTCCTCTTCCGGATCGTGCTCGTCGTCGATTTCACCGACTATCTCCTCGAGCACGTCCTCGATGGTCAACAGGCCCGAGACACCGCCGTACTCGTCCACCACGATCGCCATGTGATTGTGGCTGGCACGAAATTCCTTCAGCAAGGCGTTCAGGCGTTTCGACTCCGGAATGACAGCGGCCGGCCGCAGCAGTTTGCGGATCGGCACTTCCTGCCCTGACCCGCGCCCGAAGTAGCGCAGCAGGTCCTTGGCAAGCAGCACGCCGAGGACCTCGTCGCGATCCTCGCCCATCACGGGGAACCTGGAATGCCCCGACTCGACGATCACGCGGATCATCGCATCGATGTCGTCTTCGATATCGATGACGACCATCTGCGAGCGCGGAATCATCACGTCACGCACCTGGGTCTCCGATACCTCGAGCACGCCGGCGAGCATGCTCTTCTCCTCGGCATCGATATCGGTCTCGGATTGTTGAATGATGTCCTGGATTTCTTCGCGGCTCCAGGGCTCACCCTTGATGGCGCGCTTGAGACGCGCGATCAGCGAAGTGCTCCCCGCGCCGCTGGTACTTGGCGGTTTGTCGTTCATCTGGCTATTGCGGTATCGACCGGGTCTGTGACCCCCGTTTTCAGGCCGGCCATTGTATCAGTTTCCTGCGTAAGGATCGGCGATGCCGAAGCTCGACAGGATGCGCCGCTCGAGCGCCTCCATCGATTCCGCTTCCTGGTCGCTCATGTGGTCGTGACCGAGCAGGTGCAAGGTACCGTGCACCAGCATATGTGCCCAGTGGTGCTCGAGAGACTTGCCCTGTTCGTCCGCCTCCCGGGCTACGACGCCGGCACACACGACGATGTCACCGAGCAGCGGCCTTTCACCCGGGGGCACGAAGCCGTCGTCACCCGCCGGAAACGCGAGTACGTTGGTCGGCTTGTCCTGGTCCCGGTAGTCCCTGTTCAGGGCCTGCATCTCGTCTTCGTCGACGATCCGTACCGAGACGTCAACATCCCGATCCGGATCCGTCTCGTCCAGGGCTTGCCGAACCCACTCCCGGATCGATGCGCTCGCGGGAATTCCCGCAGTATCGGTAGCAATCTGTACGTCGACACTCATCCCACATTGTCATTGCACGAGATGCAATGACCTAGGCAACGTCACTATCGTCCGCCTCGTAGGCGGCAACGATACGCTGCACCAGCGGATGCCGGACAACGTCCTTCTTCGAGAAGAACGTAAAGCTGATGCCCTCGACATCTTCGAGGACGCGTGTAGCGTTGTTGAGGCCGGACTGCTGCCCGCTCGGCAGATCGATCTGCGTCACGTCGCCCGTCACCACGGCGCGTGAGCCGAAACCGATGCGTGTGAGGAACATCTTCATCTGTTCTACGCTGGTATTCTGCGCCTCGTCGAGAATCACGAACGATTCGTTCAGCGAGCGCCCACGCATGAACGCGAGCGGTGCGATCTCGATGACATTTCGTTCGATGAATCGTGTAACCCGGTCAGCGCCGAGCATGTCGTACAGCGCGTCGTACATCGGCCGCAGGTAAGGGTCCACCTTCTGCGACATGTCACCGGGCAGAAAACCCAGCCGCTCGCCCGCCTCTACTGCCGGCCTCACGAGCACAATGCGCCGCACGTGTTCGTGCTCCAGCGCATCAACCGCCGCCGCGATTGCGAGATAGGTCTTGCCCGTTCCGGCCGGACCGATACCGAATGCGAGATCGAAATCGCGCATGCTGCGCATGTAGGCCGTCTGGTTGGCGCCCCGCGGCCGGATCCGCTTCAGGCGCGTCTGGATGGCAAGATGCTCTTCGTCTTCGCCGGCGTCCGGGGACTGTTCGGGCCCGGCTTCGCCCTCTTTCATAACCGACTCCTGCAGAAGAATGTGTACGCGCTCCGGATCGAGACGCTCGCGGTCCGTCATTCTGAAAAGCCTGTGCAGCACGTCGCTGCCGAGTTGCGTCGCACCGGGCTGGCCGGTGACGCGAAAATGATTACCGCGGCTGGCGATTTCGACATCGAGGCGGCGTTCTATCTGCCGCAGGTGTTCATCGAACTGGCCGCAAAGATTGGCCAGACGGCTATTGTCGGCGGGCTCGAGAACTACATCCCGAGATATCTGGACTGCATTCAAGATCGGTGCTTGAGACCTCTGTCGATGGTTTGTCTCAGACTACCGCGAAGCGAGCGCTTTTTGAAGTGCGCGCCCGGCGGATTACGTCATGCCGCGGCCTTGCTGTCGCATCGCCTGCCGCGCAGGGAATTCGGCAGTGCTTCCGTGATGACGACGTCGACGAACTGACCGATCACCGACGGATCTGCGTCGAAATTCACCCAGCGGTTGTTCTCCGTGCGACCGGTCACCTGGTTTGCACTCTTCTTCGAGAGCTTTTCCACCAGTACCCGTTGCGTCGTGCCGACCATTGCCTCGCTGATCGCCCGGGCCTGCTGGTTGATTCGGGCCTGAAGCAGCTGCAGGCGTTGCTTCTTGACCTCCATCGGCGTGTCGTCGGGCAGGTTTGCAGCCGGCGTGCCCGGACGGGCGCTGTAAACGAAACTGAAAGACTGGTCGAAACCGACATCGGCAATCAGATTCATCGTCGCCTCGAAGTCACGGTCGGTCTCGCCCGGGAAACCGACGATGAAGTCCGATGACAGGGATATGTCGGGACGCACCTCGCGTAACTTGCGAATCTTCTGCTTGTATTCGAGCGCTGTGTGGCCGCGCTTCATCGCCGACAGAATCCGGTCCGAGCCGTGCTGCACCGGCAGGTGAAGGTAGTTCGCGAGTTTCGGAACTTCCGCATACGCCTGCACCAGGCTGTCGGTGAACTCGACCGGGTGCGAGGTCGTGAAGCGGATACGATCGACGCCCTCAACCGCGGCCACGTAATAGATGAGCGTCGCCAGGTCGGCAATGGACCCGTCGTGCATCGGACCCTGGTATGCGTTCACGTTCTGGCCGAGCAGGTTGATCTCACGCACGCCCTGTTCTGCGAGCTGTACAACCTCGGCTATCACGTCGTCGAGCGGCCGGCTGATTTCCTCGCCGCGCGTGTAGGGTACGACACAGAAGCTGCAGTACTTGCTGCAACCTTCCATGCAGGAAACGAATGCTGTAGGACCTTCCGCACGTGGCTCGGGAAGCCGGTCGAACTTCTCGATCTCGGGAAACGACACGTCGACAACCGAGCCGGGCTTGCGGCCGGCATCCTCGATCAGCTGCGGCAGCCGATGCAGTGTCTGCGGACCGAATACGACGTCGACGAATGGCGCACGCCTGGATATGCCGTCGCCCTCCTGGCTCGCAACACAACCGCCGACCCCGATCATGACACCGTCGCGGCGTTCCTTGATCGCACGCCAGCGGCCGAGTTCGGAGAACACTTTTTCCTGCGCTTTTTCCCGTATGGAGCAGGTGTTGACCAGCAGCAGGTCCGCATCCTCGGCAACGTCGGTCAACTCGTAGCCGTGGGACTCCCGCAGCACGTCCGCCATCTTGTCCGAGTCGTACTCGTTCATCTGGCAGCCGAAAGTCTTTATGAAAAGCTTTTTCGCCATAACCGAATTCTACACCGTCTGGCCGACGTAACCGCGCAATAGTCAGAGGGCCTCGTTGTTGCTCAACCGAAGTAAAGCTCAGCCACGTGCAGCGCGGCGAGCCATGAGGTTGAGCAACAACCGGGCCCTGTGGCCTATCTCATGAAGCCCATACTTTCGAGCTTCAGCATGATGCGATGAGCGGCAAGGTCCGGCGAAATATCGGCCGTATCGATCACCATCTCCGGGTTCTCCGGCACCTCATACGGATCGCTGATGCCCGTAAATTCCTTGATAATGCCGGCCCTGGCTTTGGCGTAGAGCCCCTTGCGGTCGCGGTCTTCACAAACTTCGATTGGCGTAGCCACGTGTATTTCGACGAAACCGCCCAGCGGGCTGATCATGTCCCGCACGATGCGCCGCGTCGACGCGTACGGCGCTATTGGCGCACAAATCGCGATGCCGCCATTCTTCGTGATCTCACTGGCGACGTAACCGATGCGACGTATATTGAGGTCGCGGTGTTCCTTGGAGAAGCCCAGCTCGCTCGACAGGTTCTTGCGCACGATATCGCCGTCGAGCAGGCTGATCGCCCTGCCGCCAGCTTCCATGAGCTTGACCATCAGCGCGTTCGCGATCGTGGACTTGCCGGAACCCGACAGGCCCGTGAAGAACACGGTGAAGCCCTGCTTGTGGCGAGGCGGATGCGTGCGTCGGAGTTCGGCTACGACATCGGGAAACGAAAACCAGTCGGGTATCTCGAGCCCTTCTGCCAGACGCCGGCGCAACTCGGTCCCGGAAATATTCAGGATGCGGTCCGAATCGCCCGCCTCGTCGGCAGCGATGTACTGCGCGCGATTCTCCGCGTAGACCATCATGCGGAAAGGCACCATCGAGATGTCGAGCTCTTCCTCGTGTTCCTTCAGCAATTCCTGCGCATCGTACGGGCCATAGAAATCATTGCCCTTCGAATCCTTGCCCGGGCCCGCGTGGTCGCGGCCGACGATGAGGTGCGTGCAGCCGTAATTCTTGCGGATGATTGCGTGCCACAGCGTTTCTCGCGGCCCGCCCATGCGCATCGCAAGCGGCAGCAGAGACAGCATCGTGGTCTGCTCCGGGTAACGTCCGAGCAGGTGCTCGTAGCAACGCACGCGCGTGAAGTGATCGACATCGCCGGGCTTGGTCATGCCGACGACCGGGTGAATCAGCAGGTTGGCCTCGACGTCGAATGCTGCGCGCAGCGTCAGTTCCTGGTGAGCCCGGTGCATCGGGTTGCGGGTCTGGAAAGCGATGACCTTGCGCCAGCCGAGCTTGCGGAAGCGTTCGCGCAGCTCTGCGGGGGTGTTGCGAAGGTGCTTGAAGTCGTAATGGATCGGTGACTCGACCCCGCGCAGCTTGCCGCCGACGTAAACCGGGTTCGCGATGTTCTTGAGGTAGTGAACGGCCGGATGCGCCTCGTCGGTCGTCCCGAACACAGCCTGCGCTTCTGCCTCCTTGTCCGGCGTCCAGACATCGCCGACGTCTAGAGTCGCGATGATGACGCCCTCGAGGTCACGGAGGGCGATCCGGTCGCCGCTCTGGATGCTCCCGGCAAATTCCTCGCTGACATCCAGCGTAATCGGGATGGGCCAGAGAACACCCGACGCCAGCCGCATCTTCTCGACGACCGAATCGTAGTCGCCCCGGTCGAGGAAGCCTTCGAGTGGTGAGAAGGCTCCGTTCAGCAGCAACTCGATATCGCAGAGCTGGCGATCGGTAAGGTCCCAGGACGCGAACTCGCGCGCCGCCTGTTTTTCGGCCTCGGCTTCCCCTGCCGGCAGGTAGAGATTTTTCAGTTCGCCGCCGTGCGGCTCTTTGTAAGCACCCATTTTTCTTGTCCGTGAATAAAGGCGGGGCGCAGGCTATCACTGCCGGCACCCCAGGAAAAAGCTTTTTGACAAAAGCTTCGCGTTAGAAAGGAATATCGTCCTCGAACTCGTCCGGAGGCGACTGCGGCGGGCCGCCGGACCGCCCCGAATCGGACGGCATCGGTGCGCTGCCGCCGCCACCACGCCCGCCCAGCATCTGCATCTCGTCGGCCACGATCTCGGTCGTCCAGCGGTCGTTGCCATCCCGATCCTGCCACTTGCGGGTACGCAGCTTGCCCTCGATATAGACCTGCGACCCCTTGCGCAGGTATTCCGCGGCGATCTCGGCCAGGCGGTTGAACATCGCCACCTTGTGCCACTCGGTGCGCTCCTTTTGCTCGCCGGTCTGCTTGTCCTTCCACTGCTCGCTGGTCGCGACGGACAGGTTGGTAACGGCGCTGCCGCTCGGCATATAGCGGGTCTCCGGATCTGCTCCGAGATTACCGACGATGATGACTTTGTTGATTCCACGGGCCATAACGATTCTCTGCTTGTGGCGCCTTTGCGGCGCGATTTGTATTCATACCCTCTCGAGGGGGCACATATTGTAGAGGGTTACCCCCCGAAAACCACCCCGATTTCTGGCTCCGCAACCGCTTTTTGTAGTCAGCCTGGAAAGTATCTCCTGAATAATCCACCCCTCCGCGGGCTGCCGGCGACGATATGCCTTGTCGTGCCCGCCAACTGAGCCCGTTGCAGGCGCTCCGGGTCATTTCTCTCCCTCATGGTTGACCAGCGACGTCCTGTCGCTGGCCCTTTGGGCGCGCAAGCGCGTCCAAATTCGCTCCCGGCGAATTTGTCGGTCCGCTGACGTCCATGGATGGACTAACGTCGCGGAGCACACGGATGTGCGAGAGCGACGATACTTCGGTCGAAAAACGCCCCGGAGCGCCTGATCATTGGACGCGGCCGCGACGGAGCCCGGTTCGGGGTGTTTGTCGACGAGGCCTAAAGCGAGCGCAGCGAGCAGCCCGGAGACAAATACCGCAGACCGGGCTCCTCCTTTCTGCAGCGAGAGAAGTGACTAGCTGGCCTGAACCGAAGGCGTCCAGGGCTGGTTTTCGGGAGCCGCGAGTTTTCTGGGGTCAGGGGGTGCGGGCGCGACCAAAGCTCTGCATGGCGAGCCAGATCGCTGCCAGCAGCACGCAGACGAAGAAGACGTCCGCCGGTCGGCCGGTGGCCATGAATCGCCCGCCGATCAGCCCCCCGACGAATGCACCGAAGAACTGGGCACTCGCGAACAACCCGAGCGAGGCACCCCGGGAGTCGTCGTCGGCGATAAGCGAAAGGCGCGCGGGCAGCCCGGCCTCAAGGAAGTTGAAGCCCGCAAAGAACAGCACCAGTGCAGCGAACACAGTCCAGTTTGCAAAACCGGCAAACGTGAGCACGAGCTGGCCGACGAGCATGAGCGTGACCGCGATGCCTATGGTCGAACCCTTGCCCTTGCGCTCGTCGCGGATAATCAGCGGAACCGTACCGGCGAGCGACAGCAGCAGCGCCCCGACGTACATCTTCCAGTGTTCGGTGACCGGCAGTTCCAGCCGGTTGACGAACAGGAACGGCAGCGCGACGAAACTCGCCGTCAATATGGTGTGCAGCAGGAACACGTAGGCGTCGAGGCGCAGCAGCTCTGCCCGGAAGGCGGGCCGGAAGTTCCACTTCCTCGGCGTCTCCGGCCGCTGAATATCCCCGGGCAGTGCTATCAGCAGGAGCGCTGCAGCCAGTGCCAGGAACGCCGCGAACAGGAACAGGGCGGGGACGCCGAAGTGGCCTGAAAACTTGGGGCCCACGATCATCGCGAGCATGAAGGCGCCACCAACCCCGACGCCAAATACGGCCATCGACCTTGTGCGCACCCCATCGCGCGTGGCATCGGCGATCAGCGCCGTCAGGGTCGCCGAGATGGCACCTGCTCCCTGCAGGAGCCGGCCGGCGATTACACCCCAGATGCTGTCGCTGTAGGCCGCCAGGATACTGCCAGCGGCGAACACGGCCAGGCCACCGACGATGACGGGGAGCCGGCCGATGCGGTCCGATAACGCGCCCAGCGGTATCTGCAGGCCGGCCTGTGTCAGGCCGTAGGCACCAACGGCCATACCGATCAATATCGGTGTCGCGCCCTCCAGCGTGGCCGCGTGCAGCGCCAGCACGGGCAGCAGCGCGAACAGGCCGAACATGCGCAGCATGCCGATGACCGCAATGACGCCAACGGCGCGCCGCTCGGCGGGCAGCCAGGTATTCGTGTTGTCGCTCTCTCCCGGAGTCATCGCTGCTGTTTTTGCGCCGGAGTTGCAGGGCGGCGTATATTAGCAGGTTGGTCGGCAAACTCTCCTCGATTTATGAAATCCATCGATATCCGCGGCGCGCGAACGCACAACCTGTGCAATCTCGATATCAGCCTGCCGCGCGATAAACTGATCGTATTCACCGGTCTCTCGGGTTCCGGCAAGTCGTCACTCGCGTTCGACACGATCTACGCGGAGGGCCAACGACGCTACGTCGAATCGCTGTCGGCCTATGCACGACAGTTCCTCTCGATGATGGAGAAGCCCGATGTCGACCACATCGACGGTTTGTCGCCGGCAATCTCCATCGAGCAGAAATCCACGTCGCACAATCCGCGCTCGACCGTGGGCACGGTGACCGAGATCTACGATTACCTGCGCCTGCTGTTCGCCCGCGCCGGTATCCCGCGCTGCCCCGACCACGACACCACGCTCGAGGCACAGACGGTAAGCCAGATGGTGGACCAGGTGCTGGCGATGCCCGAGGGCACACGACTGATGCTGCTCGCGCCGGTCGTCGACAATCGCAAGGGCGAACACGTGCAGCTGATGCAGGATCTCATGGCGCAGGGATTCATCCGGGCCCGCATCGACGGCGAAGTCTACGAACTCGATCAGCCGCCGAAACTCGACCTGCGCAGGAAACACACCATTGAGGCCATCGTGGACCGCTTCCGGGTCAAGCAGGACATACGGCTGCGGCTCGCGGAGTCGTTCGAGACTGCCCTCAGGATTGCGGACGGTGTGGCGCGGATCGCGTGGATGGACGACCCGGAACAGGAAGAGACCATTTTTTCCGACCGCTTCGCCTGCAACCTCTGCGGCTACAGCCTTACGGAACTCGAACCGCGTCTGTTCTCGTTCAACAACCCGTCGGGCGCCTGCCCATCCTGCGATGGCCTCGGCGTCAGGCAATTCTTCGATCCCGAACGCGTCGTGGTCAATCGCTCACTGTCGCTCGCCGGCGGTGCGATCAGGGGCTGGGACCGCCGCACGACCTACTACTACCAGATGATCCGCAGCCTCGCCGATCATTACGAGTTCGACGTCGAGACCCCGTTCGAGGAACTGGGTGAAGAGCTGCAGAAGATCGTCCTCTTTGGCAGCGGTAGCGAAAAGATCGATTTCTTCTACCAGAACTCGCGCGGCATGGAGGTCCGCAAGCGGCATCGCTTCGAAGGCGTCATCCCGAATCTCGAGAGGCGCTATCGCGAGACCGAGTCCGGCGCCGTGCGCGAGGAGCTTGCCAGGTTCCTGAACAGCCAGGCCTGCCCCGAATGCGGCGGCACGCGCCTCAATCGCGCCGCGCGTCATGTCTTCGTGAGCGATCACTCGCTGCCCGAGATCACCGGCAAGTCGGTCGGCAGCGCGAAAGAGTTCTTTAGCTCGCTGGAACTCGAGGGCTGGCGCGCCACGATCGCAGACAAGATCGTCAAGGAGATCGGCGACCGGATCGGCTTCCTGTCGGACGTGGGCCTCGACTACCTGTCGCTGGACCGCAGCGCAGAGACACTTTCCGGCGGTGAGGCGCAGCGCATCCGCCTCGCGAGCCAGATCGGTTCAGGGCTGGTCGGGGTCATGTACATACTCGACGAGCCCTCGATCGGCCTGCACCAGCGCGACAACCAGCGCCTGCTCGGGACCCTCACGCACCTCAGGGACATCGGCAATACCGTGATCGTCGTGGAGCATGACGAAGAAGCCATCATGGCGGCGGACCACGTCGTCGATCTCGGACCCGGCGCGGGCGTGCACGGCGGCAAGGTCGTTGCGGAAGGCACGCCCGAAGAGATCATGAATTCGCAGCACTCACTGACCGGGCAGTACCTCTCGGGCAGGCGTGCCATCGAGGTGCCGGACGACCGCACGGCACCGGACCCGGAGCGCCGGATCCGGATCGTCGGTGCCAGGGGCAACAACCTCAAGGGCATCGAGGCGTCCATCCCGGTAGGCCTGATGACCTGCGTGACGGGCGTTTCGGGTTCCGGCAAGTCGACACTCGTCAACGACACCCTGTACAAGGCCGTCGCCGATCTCCTCAACCGCACCAGCCGCAACCCGGCGCCGCACGACGAGATCCTCGGGCTGGATCATATCGACCGCGTCATCGACATCAGCCAGAGCCCGATCGGCCGCACGCCGCGGTCGAACCCCGCCACGTACAGCGGCCTGTTCACGCCGATCCGCGAACTGTTCGCCGGCACCCAGGAAGCACGTTCGAGGGGCTACATGCCGGGGCGTTTCAGCTTCAACGTCAAGGGCGGCCGCTGCGAGGCCTGCCAGGGCGACGGCGTGCTGAAAGTCGAGATGCATTTCCTGCCGGACGTGTACGTTCCCTGCGATGTCTGCCGCGGCAAACGCTACAACCGCGAGACGCTGGAAATACGCTACAAGGGCAAGAACATCCACGAAGTGCTCGAGATGACGGTCGAAGATGCCCTGGAGTTCTTCAGGAACGTTCCCGTGGTCGCGAAGAAGCTGCAGACACTGACCGACGTCGGCCTGTCCTATATCCGCCTTGGGCAGAACGCGACGACCCTGTCGGGCGGCGAAGCCCAGCGCGTGAAGCTGGCCAAGGAACTCTCCAAGCGCGACACCGGCAGGACCCTGTACATCCTGGACGAGCCGACCACCGGCCTGCATTTCCACGACATCGAACACCTGCTTGAGGTACTGCACCGCCTGCGCGATCGCGGCAACACCATCGTCGTCATCGAACACAACCTCGACGTGATCAAGACAGCCGACTGGGTCATCGACCTCGGTCCGGAAGGCGGCGACGGCGGTGGCGAAGTCATAGCGACGGGCACCCCGGAAGACGTGGCTGGAAATTCGCGCTCGTTCACGGGTCAGTACCTGAAGCCCCTGTTGCGGGCCACCCGGGCGAGACAGAGCGCCTGACCACCACGCCAAGGAACGAACAATGCGAACAATTGCGATCCTCTCATGCGCCCTCATGGCGATTCATGGCGTCACTGCTCGGGCAGAGCAAGCTGCGGGCAGCGCCGATACAGCGAGCAACAGCGACGATATGGCAACTCTGGAAATAGAAAGGCTCTATGCCGCTCCCGATCTCGACGGCCCGTCACCCAGGGGCGTAAAGATCTCGCCCGATTCCGGCCGGGTGACCTTCCTGCGCGGCAAGGAAACCGACCCCCTGCAGATGGACCTCTGGGAATACAACATCGCAGACCGGGAGATGCGGCTGCTGGTCGATTCCACGGCACTGGTCGCGGGCGACGAGGCGCTGTCCGAGGAGGAACTGGCGCGTCGCGAACGCCTGCGCATCGTCGGCCAGCGCGGCATCGTCAGCTACCAGTTTGCTCCCGGCGGCAATCGCCTGCTGTTCCCCTTGAACGGTGACCTGTTCCTCTACGACCTCGAGAGTCGCGAGACCCGCCAGCTGACCGACACGGAAGCGGGTGAGACCGACCCGAAATTCAGCTCGACCGGCCGTTACGTCTCCTTCGTTCGCGACCAGGACCTTTTCGCCATCGACCTCGAGTCGTTCGAGGAAATCCGCCTGACTCATGACGGCGGCGGACTGATTCGAAACGGCATGGCCGAGTTCATCGCCCAGGAAGAAATGGACCGCTACACCGGTTACTGGTGGGCGCCCGACGATTCGGCCGTCGCTTTCATCCGTGTCGACGAATCCCCCGTACAGGTTGCCGAGCGATTCGAGATCTACGCGGAGGGCTTCAAGGTCTACGAGCAGCGTTACCCCGCGACCGGCACGCCCAATGTACTTTTGAAGCTCGGCGTGGTTGCCCCGGACGGAACTGACCTGCGCTGGATGAACATCGGCGATGAAAGCGATATTTACCTCCCGCGCGTGGACTGGTTCCCGGGCAGCCAGTTCCTCGCGGTACAGAGGCAGTCACGCGACCAGCAGACGCTGGAGCTTCTGAAAATCCATACCAGGAGCGGCGAATCCCGCGTCCTGCTCACGGAAACCAGCGATACCTGGATCAATCTTCATAACGAGCTGGGCTTTCTCGAATCACAACCCCGGTTCGTGTGGAGTTCCGAGCGCAGTGGACATGCCCACCTCTACCTGTACAACAACGACGGAAAGCTACTGCGACAGCTTACGTCGGGCGACTGGGACGTCGTCGACGGTGCTCGCGCGCGATCGGCACTGCTGCACATCGACGAGGAAAGCGACAAGCTCTTCGTTACGGGCACGCTCGACAGCCCGATGGAGCGAAACATCTACGAAGTTTCGCTGTCCGGTGACGGCGAGCCGCGCCGCATCAGCAAGGATGCCGGCTGGCACGCGGCGGACTTCGCCGACAACGGCGAGTTTTACGTCGACAGTTTCTCGAGCGCCGCCACGCCACCGCAGTTGAGCCTGCATCGTGCGGACGGCTCCCGCATCGACTTCATCGAGGAGAACCGCCTCGACGAGTCGCATCCATATCACCCTTACACGGCAACTCGCCCGTCGACCGAATTCGGTACTTTGCTGGCCGAAGACGGCCAGGCGCTCTACTACCGGATGTTGAAGCCCGCCGATTTCGATGCCGGCAAGCGTTATCCTGTCATCGTGTACGTCTATGGCGGGCCGATGGGGCAGAGCGTCACCAATCAGTGGAGCGCCGGATTCCTCGAGATCCTGGCCAGGGACGGGTTCATCGTGTTCACCGTGGATAATCGCGGCACGGGCTTTCGCGGCACGGCCTTCGATGCGCCGATCTACCAACGGATGGGCGACGTCGAGGTCCGCGACCAGATAGCCGGCATCGATTATCTGCAGTCGCTGGACTTCGTCGACGCGGAGAGAATCGGCGTCTGGGGCTGGAGCTATGGGGGCTACATGACGCTGATGAGCCTCTTCACCCAACCGGACGTGTTCGCGGCCGGTGTTTCCGGTGCGCCCGTTACAGACTGGACGCTCTACGACACTCATTACACAGAGCGCTACCTGGGCACGCCGCAGGGGAACCCCGACGGTTACCGGGCTTCCGGCGTATTTCCTTACGTGGAGAACCTGGACGCGCCGCTACTGCTCATTCACGGCATGGCCGATGACAACGTACTGTTTACGAACAGCACCAAACTGATGAAAGCCTTGCAGGACGACGGACGCCCGTTCGACGTGATGACCTATCCCGGCAGCAAACACGGACTCACGCGGGTGCCGGCCACCGGCCAACACGTGTTTGCACACATCCTGCGCTTCTTCCGGCAGCACCTGGAATAACCACGAATCACGCCGCGGCCCGCGTGAGCGCCTTCGCGAACCGGCCTGCCGAACCGGGATCCGTGCGGAAATAGAGCGACGGTTCGATCAACTCGAGCTCCATCAGCAGGAAGCGCCCGCCCGGGCCGCGGACGAAGTCGGCGCGTACGTAGACAGGCTGCGGATTCACGACGCCGAGGACATACCGGGCTGTCTCGACGAGCGCCGCCGGCGCCTCGACACTCAGGATGTCCGCCCCGTGTTCCTCCTGCGTGCGAAAGTCGCCCTGCCTGGGCTTCTTGAGGATGGCGTGACTGTAGTCGCCGCTGAAAAAAAACAGGGAGTACTCGCCTTCCGACTGCACGCTTTCGATAAACGGCTGCACGAAATAAGGCCGGCGTTCGTAGGTCTGCCGCAGCTCGTCGACAATGTTGTCAGACAGCGGATCGTTCAACACGAAAATATGGTCGGCGTTTGCGCCGACGACCGGCTTAACGACGATCTTGCCGGTGTCGTGAGCATCGAAACATGCGGCAACTCGGTCGGCATCGAAGCGATCGAAAAACAGGCTCGGAACGATGTCGGCGCCCCGCATCTCGAGTTCGCGCAGGTAGGTCTTCTCGAGATTCCAGCGTACGAGTTCGAGGCTGTTGACGAGCTGTGCCGGCGAACGTTCGACAGCTTCGAGTACGTCGAGGAAAGCAGCAACGTCGTTCTGGTAGTCCCACGGCGTGCAGATGTACACGAGGTCGAAATCATCCCAGTCGACGTCACGTCGCCAGGGCACCATCTCGACCTCCCAGCCCAGTTCGGCCATCGGTGCAATACTGAGGTCGGAATCGGCCACGAAGTTGCTGATGTCATCCATCGTCAGGTAAGCGCAGCGCCTGGCCATTCCTGCCTCTCGATTGCGTCCGATAGTAACGACGGGAGCTTACAGGTCTTCCACGTACTCGGCGAGCTGCCGATCGTGCACCCTGCCCAGCAACGCGAGCGCCAGGACCGCGCCAATGAGCGCCAGGAACATGTCCGACTGCGTGTCCCAGGTATAGCCCTGGGTGCCGAGAAACGCGTCGGCGGCCTCGTCGGAGAGCAAGGCGACCCACCACTCGATGAGTTCGTAGAAAGCACTGACGGCAAGGCAGAAGCAGACGATGAAAAAATTTCTCCAGGCTGCGCCGTTGAACACACGCAGTCGGATGACGACTTCCCGGGCGACGATCGCCGGGACAAAACCCTGAACGAGGTGACCGAGTTTGTCGTAGTTGTTGCGCGGGGGGTCGAACAGGTCGCGGAACCAGTCGCCGACAGGCACTTCTGCGTAGGTGTAGTGCCCTCCGACCATCAGGACCACGCAGTGGAAGAGAATCAGCACATACGCCAGCCTCGTGAGCGGGAAGCTCCGCCGCGTGGCGAACAGGACGCCGGCTGCGATGACCGCTGGCGCGACCTCCAGCATCCAGGTGACCGTGTCTTTGGGCTCGAATCCGGACCAGACCAGGAAGCCGGCGAACACCGCGATCCAGGTCGCCGGCCGGGGCTGCATCAGCTGCACCGGCTCCAGCTTCATTGCGATCCTGCGGACTGTTCGATGTCGTCGCCCTTGCGCGAGTGCCAGAACCCTTCCTTCGCAAACGTTTTCCAGACCCACGGCAGCCAGCGCAGCAGCGCGAAGCTGAGCCAGAGCGCCCATGCGAGTATCAGGACCTTGTAGATCCAGATCGGCACCGACCACGCGCTGGCTAACGGCAGCAGGGAGTCGCTGCGGTCGGCAAACCACACCAGCGAATTGCCGCTGGAACCGTTGCCCGTCACGTGCATGTCGGGCGCGCCCAGCAGGCCGCTCGGCAGGCTGACGATGATCGACAACAACGCGATCACGGTAAACAGCGCAAACAGGACCTGGGTCGCGTTATAGCGCCACGGCGGAATGAGACTGCGCCACTGCTCGCGTGCCCCGGCAGACAACAGCCACGCGACGACGACAGCGAGCACCGGCCAGTTGAAGGTGCTGAAGCCGAGTCCGAGCAGCAGCCAGTGCCACGTCTTCAGTGGCGTCCAGCTGATTCGTCCGAGTAGCAATGCGAACAGGACCAGAACAGCGAGCTCGGGCCAGTAGAGCACCGCGGGACCGAGTCGCGGCCCGTTCGTACCCAGCAGCCAGCGGTTCTGCGGGAGCGTGAGGCGCAAGCTTATGTTGCTGGCCGGCGCGCCGAGATCGACGTCCGGTGTCCCGGTCATGCTATCCACGCCGCTTGCTTCGCGCCAGGTAACGGCAATCGCGTGCGAGCCCGGCAGGATCGGCACCGTGAGATCGCGGCCATCGGCGCGGAGCGGTTCTACCTGGCCGTCGATACGGACTTCGCTGATCTCGGCACCTTCCGGGAGTCGCAGCACGTGCTGCGCGCCGCTCGTGCTTCGATACTGCAGTGACAGTTGCGTGGTGCTGGACCGCTCGCCCTGAGATATCGCGAGATTCACGGCATCGAACGCCAGCGTCGTGCCCTCGCTGGCCTCCGGCCGCGTCGTCACCATCGTCAGCTGCTCGCCGCCGCGTGGATGGAACTCGGCGACCCGCGCCCCTTCGTAGCCAGGCTGCGCCTCGCTCTCGGGAACGCCGCTGAATCGGGCGTGCCAGATACTGCCGATTCCGACGCGCCATACCTCGCTCCACGGCTCGCCGGCCGTTGCGGTCAGCGTCAGCGGCGACACCCGACGCAGGCTCGAAATCCAGGTCAGCCGCCGCTGGGTCGGTTCCATGGACACCAGCACCGCGTCCTCCGTCGCCGTTACGTCTTCGCTCAGCACAGTCTCGCCGTCGATCAGCGGGATCTCGAGGGTCAAGGCGCCCTGCGCCGGAGCGACCCTGACGACCGTGGTGGTCACCCGCCAGTCGAGGTCGAGTTCGAGGTTGCGTTCCACGCGCACGAAAGCGGGAAAGCGGCTGCTCTCCCAGCGCGGCGTCACTTCGCCGCCCTGCTCGGACTGCAGTCGCGTCAGTTGCAGCGAGCCGGACAGCAGCCGGCGGTCCTTGATGCCAGCCACGAACCAGCCGTCACTATCGACCTCGATGACGCGCGGCGGCGTGGGGAACGGAATCTCGAGGCTGTCGACCGACGGTGCTGCGCCTCGCAGCACGACGGTGTGCCGCCCGGGCGCGACCCGCAGCCAGAGCGCTTCGTTACTCGCTCGCAGCACCTGCGCGGCAGCGGAACCATCCAGCGCTATGGTCTGTGGACGCCATCCGCGCTCCGATCCCGGCAGCGGTATCGCAACCTCCTCCACCGCGTGCACGGTAAGCGTCATGCCGATGCTGTCACCCCGGGCGTCGACCTCCACAGCTGCAATCTCGGCGCAGCGCGGCACGCAATCGGGCGGCTCGAGCAACCGCGATTCGAGTTCACGCAGCAGCTCTCTGTCCGGCGTCTGCGCCTCGGCGGGCGGACTCGTGCTCAACGTGAGCGCCAGGAGCCCGGCAACCAGCAGACCCAGCGACCGGGGAGTGCCCAGTGCAAGCCCGCCGGGCAGCGTCCAGCGCTTCTTCAGGACTTCGGCCGCCAGTAATGCCGCGAACAACAGCAGCATCGCAACTTCGAAGAACCGCAGCGCCGTGACGGCCCAGCGCGGCAGCACAATGAGCCGCATTGTCTGATCGGCGTCGACCGGCCCGCTCCAGCTCAGCCGGTAACTGTTCCATTGCCAGGACGGCACGCCCGGACCGGCCTGCACGACGGCATTCGGCGCATGGCGCGAGTAGCGGCGCGGAGCCTTCTGCATCGTGCTCGTCACGGCGATCTCGTCCGCCGCTTCTTCCGCCTGCATCGTGCGTGGCGCCGACCTGTCGGCCGCGATATCCATCAGTTTCAGTTCAGGCTCGTCGAATCTGCCCTCCATCACCGGGGGCGGTACTTCCGGTGCCGCTGCACCAGGGAATACGGAGTAGCCGGTGTCGTATTGCGGCTCCAGCTGTGGATAAATGGCGATCCGCAGCTGCCCTGCAATGAACGGCACAAGCACGAGTACCAGTATGGCCACGCTGATGCCCTGGTACGCCTGCACTGCCTGCCGCAGGCGCCCCGGCGGCGCCACCCGCATCAAGGCAATCGCAATCAGCAGGTTCAGCCACAACCAGGCCGGCGCGTCGAATTCGTGATAGCTAAGTGCGAGCGCGAGCAGCGCGATGATCCCGGCGGTGGGACCGAACAGCCGCCAGGCGGCAATCGTGATGATCAGGACGAGGAAGAAATCCAGCAGCTGCCAGCGACTCACCCAGCTCCCGGGCGCCCTGTCGGCACCGGGAGCTGCCAGCAGTTTGTGTCCCGGCGGCAAATGCAGCAATGCGCCGACGCTCGCAAACCGGGTATCCCAGCCCGTTACCGGCATCGACGCACGCGTTTCGCTGCGCCCGATTCCGGTCACGCCGACGCGGGGCTGGCGTAGCTCGACGCCCGTTTCGCCCGGCTCGTCGCCTTTCGTGATCAGGAGGTTTTCACCGTATTCGGTCGCGCTCAGCAGGGCATAAGGAGGCGCCATGTCGAGCCGCCACTCGCTGCGCATGGTGCCGCTGACTTCGTCGCGAACCACGAATCCGCCGCCATCGAAATCGAGCCACAGGGTTCGATTGAGCCCGAGTACGTTTTCGTGCGCAACGATGCCGCGACTGCGCTCCACGATAGTGAGGGTGTCGCCGGTCGTGACGCGAAATGCGGGTAGCTGGTTCCACTGCTCCGGTACCTGCGCCTGCCGCGGATCGACAGGCGGCAGGCCTTCGGCCGCGGTCACCCGCAGGCGGTCGTTGGAGCGGTAGGACCAGATCTCCGTGTCGGGGAGATTGTCCCCGGCTGCAGGCGGCGACAGCTCGTTGATCGCCCCGGGGGCCCGCGCCGTCAGCATGATCTGCCAGCGACCGGGGCGCACCTGCGCGCGCAGCTTGCCGTCAGCTTCCAGCCGCACCGGCAATGGACTGTCGATGAACATCGGTACGAACCCGTCGGGCAGCGCCGGGCCGAACAGCTCCTCGCGCACGCCCCCCGCAACATTGAGCCGGATGATCGTCGTTAGCTGTGTCGGAACGTCGTCATGGACCAGCCGGTAGACCTCGGCCTCGACCGAGTCCCGCGCAATCGTTTCGCGCTCACGCTCGCCGAGGAACAGGCCGCGAGGACCGCGCTCCGGTCTCTCGATGCGCTTGCCATTTACGCTGAGCGCCACCAGGCCGCTCTCCGCGGGGATCGGCAGCACGCCCGGCCGCTCCTCCCATGCGAAGGTCCCTGACAGCTGATGAGTGCCGGGAGCGACTCGCACTGCCGGCACGCCGTCGCGCTCGATCACGACAGCGGCATTGCCGTCGACCCTCACCTCGTGCGGCCAGTAATCGCTGTTGCCCGGCAGTGGCAACCACGCGTCCTGCGCGTAGACGCTCCACTGCTGGCTGAAGCCGCCGCCGTCGGCATCGATGGAGATATCCAGCAGGCCGGGCCAGGCGCATATGAAATCGCCCCGTGCGGTGGCGCTACCGTTGAACCAGAAGGGGCATTCCCTGTAATCCTTGTCGTGGAGCACCCACTCCTCCCAGCCCTGCAGCTGGTCGGGAACGAATACATCTGCGGACTGCGCCGCGACAGGCAGCGACAGGCAAACGAGAATCAGTCTTTGCATCCACGACATGACCTTTCCTCCGGCACGGCCTCGTTGACACTATACTTCAACGCAGGCAACGCGGTTTCCGGGTCAGGAATCGACCCGGATCAGTAATGCGGCGGCTTTTCTTCGGCATTGCCATCCGCCGGCGCCATCTCGCTCAATGAGCGAACCCTTTCGATAATTGAGTCACAGAGCTTCTCCAGGCGCATGATGTTTTCCTGTTGTTTTGTGATGATGTCGTTAAGCTCCAGCAGCAGGTGCTCCTGGTGGGCAAGCTTTGTCTCCAGATCGACGAAGCGTTGTTCTGTCATGATAGCCTCCGGTTTTTGCAGTCCTGGAGCGCCCGGCGAGCGCGGTTGAATTATGTCACTACTTCGCTTCGACGAAGTGTCCCTGGAATTCGGCGACCTGAAGATCCTTTCCGACGCGGAGTTCTCCATCGAACCCGGCGAGCGGGTCTGCCTGATCGGCAGAAACGGCGCCGGCAAGTCCACGACGCTCAAGCTGATCACCGGTGAACTCGAGCCGGACCGCGGCGAGATCGTGCGCGGCCCGAATCTCGTCGTCAGCGAGCTCGCGCAGACCCTGCCGGAAGCCATGAACCTGCCGGTGCGCGACGTGGTACGTTCGGGACTGAACGATATCGAAGCGCTGCTCGCGGAATACCAGCGGCGTTCCGGGCTGGATCTCGACCGCGAGGGCATGCTGGAGCTCGAGGCGCTGCACGCCAGGATCGACGCTCACGAAGGCTGGCATATCGAACAGCGCGTCGACACGGTGATCTCGGACCTCAACCTGCCCGCCGACAAGAAGATGAATGAACTGTCGGGCGGCTGGCGCCGCCGCGTGGCGCTGGCAAAAGCACTTGTGCAGAAACCCGAGCTGCTGCTGCTCGATGAGCCCACCAATCACCTCGATATCGCGACGATCAAGTGGCTGGAAGACAGGGTGTACTCCTATCCGGGTGCGGTCATGTTCATCACGCATGATCGCGCGTTCCTGCAGCGGCTGGCGACGCGCATCGTCGAAATAGACCGCGCGAAGCTGACGAGCTGGCCCGGCAACTACGAGGACTATCTGCGCCGCAAGGAAAAAGCGCTCGAAGACGAGGCGGCCGCGAACGCGCGCTTCGACAAGAAACTGGAGGAAGAAGAAGCCTGGATCCGCCAGGGCATAAAGGCCCGGCGCACGCGCAACGAAGGCCGTGCGCGAGCGCTGATGAAGATGCGCGAAGAGCGGGCACAGCGGATTGCACCGGAGGCAAGGGCACGCATATACATCGAGGAAGCCGAACAGTCCGGTCGCAAGGTCATCCGCGCAAAGAACGTCAGCTACCGCTACGGTGACGAGCCGCTGATAGAAAACTTCTCGGTCAAGATCATGCGCGGTGACCGCATCGGTCTCATCGGCAATAACGGCGTCGGCAAGACGACGTTGCTGCGGCTGCTGCTCGGCCAGCTCGAGCCGCAGGGCGGGACACTCAAGCATGGCACCAATCTCGAGATCGGCTATTTCGACCAGCTGCGGCAGACGCTGGACCTCGAGAAGAGCGTTGCCTACAACGTCGGCGAAGGCCGGACCTACATCAAGCTCAACGGCAAGGACCGGCACGTGGTGGGCTACCTGAAGGGTTTCCTGTTCAGCCCGAAGCGTTCGCAGACACCGGTGAAGGCGCTGTCGGGCGGCGAGCGCAATCGCGTAATCCTGGCGAAGCTGTTTACGCGGCCTGCCAATCTGCTGGTACTGGACGAGCCGACGAACGACCTCGACATCGAGACCCTCGAAGTGCTGGAAGAGAAACTGTGCGAATACAGTGGCACGCTGATCGTCGTCAGTCACGACCGCGAATTTCTCGATAATGTCGTTACGAGCACGATCGTGTTCGAGGAAAACGGGCGTATCCAGGAGTATGTCGGCGGCTACAGCGACTGGGTGCGCCAGGGCAAGCAGCTTGCCGTGACCGATAATCCGTACGAGGCGGAAGAGCGCAAACGCCGTGCCGCCGAACGCCGCAGGCAGCGGCCGGCGACCAAGCTCAGCTACAAGGACCAGCGGGAACTCGACACCCTGCCGGCCGAGATCGAGGAACTCGAAACCGCGATCGCCGAGATGCAGCAAGCGGTCGCGGATCCCGATTTCTTCGCACAGGACGGCGACGCGGTACGGGAAACCCTGCAACAGCTCGCAGACACGGAGGCCGAACTCGAACGTCGAGTCGAGCGTTGGGGCGAGCTGGAGACGCTTGCCGGCTCGTTCCGGTCTTCCTAGACCGGTCTGGTCAGGTAGTAACAGCGGTCGGCCATCGGTGCGCCTTCAGGGTAATCGTGAATGACGAATCCCATCGATTGGTAGCATCCGAGAGCGGCGGCGTTATGCCGGTAGCTGAACAGGGAAAATTCATCCGCAGAGGACATCGTGGGACCGGCCTCGATCAGCGCCGCTACGAGCCGCTTGCCAACCCCTTTGCCACGCATGCGTGGGTTGACGACCAGCCGTGCGAAGTTGATGCGTCCGTAGCGCTCGTACATCTGCCCGAATGCAGCAAACTCCCCCGCCGGCGAATTCAGGCGGTAGCTCGGCATCCGGCCCCAGTGGCAGTCCTTGCGGAAGGTCGCCCCGGTAAACGGGAACCGAAAACGCGGCCCACCCCAGATATCGACGTCATCCGCATCGCGGAACCACGACATCAGTTCTTCGAGATCACCATCCGCGGCATCGACCAGCCGCCAGCCATCGCGCTCGACCGGCGCCGTCACGGCTGGGCTTTGGGGAGCGTTCTGTCGAGCACGAGGTAGCCAACTACGCCGGACGCGAGCGAGCCCAGCAGGATGCCGAGGCGTGCGTCGAAGTCGAAGACCGTATCCGCCGGCAGGTTTTGGAAGGCGAGCGTGTCGATGAACAGGCTCATCGTGAAGCCGACGCCGCTCAGTATCGCGACGCCGTAGAGCGACCCCCATGACGCTCCGCCGGGCAATTTCGCGAGACCCGCTTTGATCGCGACGAAGCACAGCAGGAAGACGCCGAACTGCTTGCCCACGAAGAGCCCCACGGCGATGCCCATGGATACCGGGTGCAGCAAGTCAGCGAAACTCATGCCGGCAAACGAAATCCCGGCGTTGACGAAAGCGAACAGCGGCAGCACGCCGAAGGCGACTACCGAGTGCAGGTCATGCTCGAGTTCGCGGAGCGGCGAGCGGTCCGGTTCCTCTTTCGAGCGCATCGGGATGAACATTGCGAGCGCGACGCCTGCCAGCGTAGCGTGCACGCCGGATTTCAGGACGGCGACCCACATTACGATCCCGACGAGCACGTAAGCTGATACCGAGCTCACGTGGCGCCAGTTGAGATAGCTCAGGATGAGCAGGCACGCAGACGCCACGATCAGCGCATTCATCGAAAGATTACCCGAATAGAAGATCGCGATAATGATGATCGCGCCGAGGTCGTCGAAGATCGCGAGCGAAACCAGGAACACCTTGAGGGACAACGGCACACGATTCCCCAGCAGCATGAGTATTCCAAGTGCGAATGCAATGTCTGTCGCCGCAGGGATCGCCCAGCCGTTCATGCCTACCGGGTCGCGGTAGTTAAACAGCACGTACAGACCGACAGGTGCGACAATACCGCCAACCGCGCCGAGAGCCGGCAGCAGGACATTGGACGGGCGCGACAATTCGCCCTCGAGGAGTTCTCGCTTGAGCTCGAGACCGACGAGGAAGAAGAACACGGCCATGAGGCCGTCGTTTACCCAGAGGAGCAAGGGCTTCGCTATCTCGAGGCGTCCGATGCGAACCTCCACCGGTGTTTCGATGAAGAGATCGTAGTAGGCCGCCAGGGGGGAATTGGCCGCTACGAGCGCCAGCGCAGCGGCTGCCATCAAGACGAGGCCGCCGGCGGACTCCATCTGCAGGAAATTCCTGATCGTTGCTTTCACGGGTTACTGAATCCTGATGCAGTCGAGCCAGCCTCATCAGCGGCCCGGCATCGTCTCCTCGAAATAGCGATCGAAGGCACGGTGCACGATATCCGGGGACACTCCGACTGCTTCCACGGCGCGATTGAACTGCTCCATTTCCGAAACCTGGCGGCGCCCGTCGGCAGCAATGACCTTGAGCGCCATCACCGCGATATCCTCTTTCTGTTTGTCTGACAGGCTGCGGCCCAGTTCGACAAGATGCTCCGTAAGCTCGGGTTTTTCCGCCAGCTCACTCATCGCCCGCGTCAGCAGCTCCAGCGATTCCGAGCCCTCGAGCTTGAAGTGCTGCTCGATCAGGTCGATCATTTTCGCCGACTCTTCCGGCTCGATCGTGCCGCTGCCCTTGGCAACATAGATCAGCAGGGCCGCTACGAGAAACTTGCTGTCGTAAACCTCCGTGCCGTACTTGGTTTCGACTACCAGTTCGTTTCCGCGAAGCCGCGTGGTCTTGATCGTGTCACTCATGGCGTCATCTCGTATCGTAATGCTCTCGCATGTACTCGACCGATGCCGTTATCAGTCGTTCGAGTACATCCTCGTCGACATCGGACAAGCGCCTGATATAAAGGCAAGACTTGCCGGTCCTGTACTTGCCGAGCTTTGACATCAGCTTATCAAAGCGGCCG